>Ga0307379_10000048_pt1 | contig 203764 bp, 210 predicted proteins | sample UN2MG_FD_202237 | JGI IMG/M metagenome (GOLD analysis project Ga0307379, IMG submission 202237) | Soil microbial communities from Risofladan, Vaasa, Finland - UN-2 | ecosystem: Environmental > Terrestrial > Soil > Coastal area > Acid sulfate soil | place: Finland: Risofladan, Vaasa...
GGTTCCCAAACTTCTTCGTCCCGCCCAACTACCTCCTCACCTACATCCTCATACAGTTCAGGAAGCTCGACGAGCGCGTCATCAACGAGCTCATCATCGACCCCAACATCCCTATAGCCATACAGACAATCCACGGCAAGTACAACATGCTGCTGTTCGGCAACCACACGAGCCTCGACGACCACCTCCAGTGGGAGGAGAGGTACAGGGAGCTGTTCCCGGACAGCTTCGGCAGCGCCGAGATCACCTACCTGTCGCCTGAGATGACGATAAACTTCAACCAGCAGGTCGTCGCCCTCAGCTATATCAGGAGCAGGCTTGGGGCGCCCACCGAGATGGACCTGGGGAGGACGATAAGGCAGCTGGAGAAGGCGCGGGCGAGGGTCCTCTACAACCTCCCAAAAACAGTATGGTAACCTAGAGTATAACCGATACATATTGACCCATTTTTATGTAAAAAATGAATAAAGTGATCTCAGAGAATTCATTTTAAGAAATCATGATGCATTTTAGCGGTATGGGGCTAGCAATAGACACACCCTAGGCCTGTATCTTCTTTTTTACGTAGTCCACTATGGATTTGAAGAACGGGTATCCGTCACCGTATTGGGGTGGTTGCCTTTCTCTGGTCCACTCCGGCATCAAGTAACCATAGTAGGCGCGCTCAGGGTGAGGCATGAGCCCCATCACCGTCCCCTCCGGGTTACAGATGCCCGCGATGTCGTGGTACGCCCCGTTCGGGTTCTCGGGCCAATCGAGCTCGGCGAATGAGCCGTCCGCCCTCACGTACCGCCACACCAGCATGTCCATGTCGTAGAGCCGCTCCAGCAGCTCCTCCCGCTGCTCCGGAGGGAATATGAACCGCCCCTCGCCGTGGGCCACGGGGCACTGAAGGGTGTAGCCGGGCTCCAGCCCCGCCATAATGCCGCAGTTGCCTCCGCCGACGTACTTGATCCTTATCCACCTGTTCTGGTAGCCCCTGGTGCTGTTCCCCAGCGCCGCCTCAGGGTAGATGCTCCGCCCCTCCCAGCCCGGCAGGAACCCCATCTCCACCAGCTGCTGGAACCCGTTACATATACCGATCACCGGCTTCCCCTCGTCGACGAATGCCTCAAGTTCTCTGCCGATCCTGTACTCGCACTCCTTCGCCCAGATGGCGCCGCTCCGCACGTAGTCGCCGTAGCTGAAGCCCCCCGGGAACACCAGCACGTCGTAGTCCTCCAGGTTCCTCTCCCTGAACACCCTCTGGGTGTGGACTAGGTGCACCTGGACGCCCTGGTCCCTGAACGCCCTCACCGTCTCCGTGTCGCAGTTGGTGCCCGGGGCACGCATCAGCAGCACCCTGATGTCCTCGCGCCTCATCGCCTGGCCTCCAGCGGCGTCTTCCACGCCCCAATCAGCGTCTCAAGATCAATCTCGAACAGCGGCTCGCCGTCCTTTGTCACAGTCAGCGCCTTCTCCTCCTTGACTGATCCCACGCAGGCGTAGGGTGTGTCTCCCATCACCTCGATGAACCCCGCCGTGGCGGCCGGCGGCACCTCAACCAGCAGCCTCCCGTTGCTCTCGCCGAACAGCAGCACGTCGTCCCTCATCCCCCCGGAGACCGGTACCTTGCCGACGTCTAGGTCGACTCCGAGGCCGCCGGTGAACGCCATCTCCGCCACAGCCACAGCCAACCCACCCTCGCTGCAGTCGTGGCAAGCCCGCACCATCCCCTCGTCCATCGCCTTCAACACACGCCTGTAAGCCTTGATGTTCTTCTCCGCGTCCACCCGGGGCACGGAGCCGCCGAGCTCCCCGTGAAGCCGGAGGTACTCGCTACCCCCCAACTCCGGCTTAGTTACGCCCACGAGGAACAGGGCGTTACCCGGCTCCTTGAGCTCCATGCTCACAGCCTTCCTGATGTCAGGCACCACGCCAAGGCTGGTCACCAAGAGCGTCGGCGCCACCGGCCCCAGCGGGCTCTCGTTGTAGAGGCTGTCCTTTCCCGACACGAAAGGCGCACCGTACGCCTTGGCCGTGTCGTAGCAGCCGCGGCAAGCGTACACCAACCCGCCCAGACGGTCCTCGTACTCGGGGTTACCCCACGTGAAGTTGTCCAGCAGCGCCCATCGACGGCCTCCCACGCATACGCTGTTCCGCACAGCCTCGTCCACGACGCTCGCCGCCATCCAGTACGGGTCGATCTTCCCGTACCTAGGGTTCACACCGCTCGCTACGCTTACCCCCTTCCACTCGTCGTCCAGGGGCTTCAGCACCGAAGCGTCGCTCGGCCCAGCCATCCAGCCCTGCATCGGCTTGATCACAGTCTGGCCTTTTACTTCTTGATCGTACCGCCTTACCACCTTCTCCTTGCTGCAGATGGCGTAGCTGCTTAACAATTTGAGAAGGACCTCGCCCAGGTCCACCGGCTCAGGAATCTCGGGGTCCTCGATCTTCGGCGGAGCCCAGCTCGTCTCCCTCTCCAGCCGCGGCGGGTTGAACAGCGTCTCCAGCACGATGTTCCCCACCTCGACCCCTTGATAGTTGAGCCTCGCGATGCCCGACTCGTCGTACACGCCGAGGACCGTGGCCTCCACCTGCTCGTCGCCGAAGATCTGCAGCACCTTCTCCAGGTTCCCCGGGGGCACCGCCAGCAGCATCCGCTCCTGGCTCTCGCTGATCCATATCTCCCACGGCGCCGCCCCCTCGGCCTTCAGCGGTATCCTGTCAAGGTGCACCTCGACGCCGAGCCCGTAACGGTCCGCGGTCTCGCAGACCCCGCAGCTTAGGCCGCCTCCGCCGATGTCCGTTATACCGGACCCGAGTTTCTGGTCGCTGATCTGTTTCACAGCCCTCTTGATCTTCTCCTCCTCGATGGGGTTCGCGATCTGCACCGCCGGCCTGCTCACCTCCTCGCTCTCCTCCGTGAGCTCAGCCGACGCGAAGGTGACCCCGTGGATGCCGTCGAGCCCAGTCCTTCCGCCGGCGAGCACAACGTAGTCTCCCGGCTTCACGTCCCTGATGTACTGGTCCTTGGGAAGTACTCCTAGGCAGCCGCAGTACACCACCACGTTCCCAGTGTAGTCCTCGTCGAACACCGTTGCCCCGTTCACCGTCGGGATGCCCATGCTGTTCCCGTAGCTCCCGACGCCGTCAACGACGCCCCTGAACAGGTAGAGCGGGTGCTTCACGCCCTCCGGCAGCCCCTCGTAAGGATGGTCCAGGGGCCCGAAGCAGAGCACGTCAGTGTTGGCGATGGGGTCCGCCCAGACACCCAGGATGTCCCTGATGACGCCGCCCAGCCCAGTCGCCGCCCCTCCGAAAGGCTCTATAGCCGACGGGTGGTTATGGGTCTCCACCTTGAAGGCCACCGCCACGTCGTCCGTCAGATCCACGATGCCGGCGTTGTCCTCGAAGACGCTGAAACACCAGTCAGGCTTCAACTCGTCTACGAGCCGCTTGAAGTACGTCCTCAGCAGCCCGTCCACCGTGCCCTCGGGCGTGTGGATCACCCCCCTGAACGTCTTGTGGCTGCAGTGCTCCGACATGGTCTGGTCGAATGTCTGGAGCTCGATGCCCGTCGCCCGCCTCTCCCGGACCACGTAGTGGTCGGCGACGTACCTGAGCTCCTCCAGCGTCAACCCCAGCCCCAGGGTCTCGGCTATACCCCGGAGCTCCTCGTCCGACGCGTTGAGGAGATCCACCTCGTGGTGGTCGAAGGGATGCCCTGACTCGGTGATCCTGCTCATCACGCCTCACTTAGCTCGTACCTGTAGTCGTCTTTCGTGGGGTTCGTCAGCAGCCGCCTGCACATCTCGTCTATCAGTGCATCCGCCGTCGCCCTGTCCTTAGCCTCGAAGGTGACCTGGTACGCCTTGCTCGCCCTAACCTTCTCGACCCCGTAGCCCAGGCCTCTGAGGGCCTCGGCCGTGGCGTCGCCTTCCGGGTCGCTGTACCCAGACTTTAGAGAAACATAAACAAATGCCTTGAACTTCATACACCGTCACGGTTAACATGGTTATCGCTGGCGCACACGTATCAGTGGGCACCGGCACTCGCTATTTAATGAAAGTGTAAATATATAAAACATTAATGCCCAATATTTGCATCATTTTTATAATTTTCATGGATACTTGTGTTTATGGAATAACATCTTTTTAAAATAGAAATAGGGGAAGCCGCCGTCGAACGGGCTAACTGCTCAACAGTATGGCGACGATCAGCCCGTAGATGGCGATGCCCTCACCGAGCGCGACGAAGAGAAGAGACCAGATGCTAAGCTCCGGCCTCTCCACCAGCATCTCTGCGCCAGCCTTTGCCGCGACCATGATACAAAGAGCAGACGCGAAAGCCGCTCCGATCATCGTCATGGCAGCTGTGAGTGCTCCCCATGCTTCTGCTGGAATCAGGTCACCTTCACCTCCTCCACCGAATATGATGACTATAGAGAACAGTAAGTTCATTATGACTGTGAAGCCGCCGAAGGCGTTCAGGGCGATACCCCAGACCGGGGTCTTCTTGCCCTCCATCTCGGCCGACGAGTTGATGATGCTTCCCTGCACCATGGTCCACGCCGCGGCCCCGATGCTCGCGATTACGAGGATAACCGGAGCGAGCGTCTCGTAAGCCACTAACGCCTCTCCTGCCTGCACAGCAACGTTGGTTCGGTTGTCACTTATGTTGCCTCTCCTGTTCTTTCTTCAAGGTATCACATATACATATAATCTTTTCCAAGCCGTGAAAACTTGGAATAAAAAGAAAAAACCCGGGTTTTTACCCTTGCCGTAGACGGAAGGGCTTGAAAGGCACGCCGTCGCCTTGGAAGAACTTGCCCATGAACTCGTAGTACAGCAGCCGTAGCGACTGCACGCTGCTTGAGATGAACTCGAAGCTCAACGCGATCACGTTCATGATCAACAGCCCCAGTATGCCGCTGCCTATGGCGTGGCCCAGGGCCTCACCCGCGCCGGCGAGGCTCGCGTGGGCGAGCGCGAAGGCCGCGATACGGAGGAAGCTGAACATGTTGGCGAGGCCCTCCACGAAGGTCATCAGCAGCCCTCCCAGCCCCTCACCCATGGACTCTATGCTCAAGCCATGTCCGTGCTGAACCGAGTGAAGCACAGGCTCCATGAAGGAAAGCATCATCCCGGCGAGCATCAGCTTGAAGGGCCAGTCAGCCACCATCAACATGATGTCAAGTCCCTCGGTGAACAGTGAGGCGGCGGAGAGGTATAGGCCAATCACGTACAGGCCCATGCCGAAGCCGTGTTCGCCGATCATGCCAACGTAGTTGCCTCCCTTGAACGCGTTGTACGCCCCCAGGAGCGCCCCCAGAACTAGCTCCACGGCGCCCACCATGAATATGAGGTTCATGAGCTCGCCTACCTCGTGCACCGGGTTAGGCATAATCGGGTAGTGGAACGGTAGCTCTATTTGCGCCGCGTGCAGCCAGTTGCTGATGGCGTGCTCCACCAGAAATGTCGAGTCGTACATGAACCCGAACAAGACGGCCGCTATGCCCATCGGTATGAACAGGTTCGTCAGGTACCTCATCATGCCCTTCTCGAACCTGTTGCGTAGGGCCAAACCGATCGCTAGGTAGATGAGACCCTGCCCGATGTCTCCGAACATGAGGCCGAACTGGAAGCAGAATATGAGAACCGAGATATACCCTGGGTTAAACTCCTTCGCCGAAGGCCAGCCCCTGAGCCTGGTGAGAATCCACGCCGGTCCCAGGAAGCTAGGCATCTCCAGCGTCGGCGTGGGAGCGTGTTTGTCGTCTGGGCCGAGGTCGCTGACTTCCACGAACAGGGTTTCCCCGATCCTGTTCTCCACGTCTTTTACGGCCTCCATGAGCTTGGGCACCTTGCTCTCGGGCGTGTAGCCCTGCATTATGCTGATGACCATGCCTCGAAGGATGTGGACCCTCTTGTTTGAGAACATCCTCAACAAGTTAACATAGTAGTCGATTTTACCGATCTTCTCGCTTTGCTCACTCATCAGATCGGCGATCTCTTTCCTATGGGCCTCCTCGTTTTCCTTGATCTTCAGGTCATACTCGGCTCTCAGCTCAGATATGAGGTGCCTGTGACCGTTCTCAAGCTCCAGGACTTTTTCCCTGATCTTTCTCTCATCATCAGGCTCGTCGCCGGGGCTTGACTCATCATCCCGCCTCTTAAGCTGCGCCTTGTACTTCTCGATAGCCTCCGCCCTCTTAGCTGGGTCGAGTACGAGAAGAATGTCCCGAGAGTCCAAGACATCGATAATGTCCTTTATCTCAAAGACGAGGAACAGCGCTTCTACCCATTTCCGAGTTTCCTCAGACCCGAAGACGAAGATGAAGCTTTCATCGTCTGATATTGATGCCGTCCTGAAATACGTTCCTTCGTAACGTCTCAGGTACTCCCCTACCTTAGGGATGAGATCGTTCTTCACGACGCCGACGGCGAAACAGCTCTTGAACTGTTCCGGCTCTAGAGCTTGAATGGATTCAAGTCTGGTAGAGAGGATGACTCTGTCAGCGAGCTTACCAACCAGCCCTGCTTTCTCTTTCTCAAACTTCCCCCTCCTAACATCCAGCTTGGCCTGAAGCTCCTTGACTAGCCTAGCGTTTTCTATGTGCTGGTGTTCCTGCTTCTCCTTGACGTCCTCGATTAACGAGGTTGCTTCATCGATTATAGCCTCTGCCTTTCCCTCTGGACTGAGCGTGAATTCTCTTAGCTCCTCGAGACTGGGTGTCTTCCGCTCGACAACGAAGTCCCCCATCTTAAGGATCTCTTCATAGCGTGTGTTGACCTTGGTGTAAAGTATCCTGTAATCGGTGGCTTCTTCGGAAGGGTCTTTTAACGCTTCATAATCCTTGCCAGTCACCTTGGTAAAATGGACGACCTGAGATTTACCGAGGGACTCCAGCAACAGCCCCTCGTACTCGGGCGGAGTGATGAGAGTGACTTTCTTCATCAAAGCATTTCACTTTATAGCTCATCTATTTGATAAAAAGGTTTCCGGGAACCAACTATACTGATGTATACCAGTTAAACTAGTTTGAATAAACGAGATTAAGCTATTTTCTCCTAAGTAGCGTGCTGAACTGGGTAAGCGACGAGATCGTGACGGCGTTGATCATGTCGTACTCGGAGACTATGCCCACAATCTTCTCGCCGTCGCTCACGAGGAGACGGCGGACCTTCCTATGCCTCAGCTCCCTCATCGCGTCGAGTATGGGCGTGTTCTTGTCTATGAAGATGAGGGGGCTCGACATTATCTCGCCTATCCTGCACTCCCGCGGGTCCCTGCAGTTCACTATGACCCTGGCAAGGAGATCGCTCTTAGTAACTATGCCGACAGGGCTGCCTTCCTCCGCGACCACGATGCTCCCGATGCCCTTCTCGAGCATTATCTCGGCCGCCTCCTTCACCGACCCCGAGCCGTCTATGGTGACCAGCTTCTTCATTATATCGGAGACGACTGAAGGGAACTTCTCCAACCCCGCCCACCTACTCTTCCTTCGGGAAGTCGGCGTGGATGAGCGTCGTCGTGGCCTCCACGCCCTCTATGGTCCTCAGCTTGTGGAACACGAAATCGTCCAGTTTCTCCAGGCTGTCAACGTTGACCTTGACGATGATGTCGTACTCGCCGTAGGTCGTGATTACTTCCTCGACCTCGGGTAGTTCCTTGATCTTGTAGTAGACCTGGACATCCTTCGCCGGCTGAACCCTCGCCAGGGTATAGCTTACTACCAACTCGATCCTTCCTCAATGGTTCATAATAATATAGTATAAAGAAAATTTATGTTTATAGGTTATTCACGGCTACCGTGAGCTCCTGGAGGCCCAAGTCGTCCATGACTTTGACGACGGCCGTGGAGTCCACCTGGACCGCTGCCTTTACCAGCGCCTCTATGCCCGTCGGAGAGGCGAGCATGTCCTGCCTCCACAGGTAGATGATCTTCTTGGTCATCTCGGCGGAGACGGCGTCCCTGTCCTCGGAGTCGAGGATTATGGACACCAGCTTGTCTGACAGGGTCTTGTACAGAGACACTGGCACATTCTTAATGGATTCCATCTTTTCCACGATAGTATTTACAATGCATATAGAATATATCACATTTCATTAAGAAAATTATAGAATAACTCAAAAAAATTATGGATTCCTCAATGTTGATTTATTATTTCTATACTTTCTTTAAAGATATTTTTATATGTTTATTTATTTATATTAATATTGAATAAATACGGGATTAATTTTGACATAGATTTGTATATTTGGAAGGACCTCGAAAATATCTTTAATTCATGTAAAGAAACACGTAATTAGATTAAAGAAAACCATAATACTATTAAAGAAACCTAAAAATTTTTCAACTAGTAGGCACATAAGAGATGCCATGTCTCTGGACATCCTCGATATGAAGATCATAAAGTGCCTCACGGACGACGGGCGGTGCACATACAGGAAGATATCGGAGGAGGCGGGGGTGAGCGAGGCCACCGTCAAGAACAGGATCGACAAGCTCCAGGAGGAGGGTATAATAAAGAAGTTCACAGTCATATTGGACTACCACAAGCTGGGCAGAGCCATCAAGGCTTTCATCGGCCTCAAGGTCCAGCCTGCTAAACTCTCATCAATCGTCAAGGACATAGAGAAGAACCCCGACGTCCACGTCCTCTACCGCACCAGCGGCGACGTCGATCTCCTCATCGAGGTCATATTCGAGCAGATGGAGGACCTCAACGCCTTCCTGGAGAAGGAGATAGCCCTCGATGGGATAATCGGGACGGTGGTAACCATCGTGATCGGGCCCTACAAGAGGTGCCCATGGACGGGGCTCTAGAGCCACGCGTCCTCTCTGGGCTTAGCCACCCTGAACACGATCAGGTCCCTGATGTTGGTGTGGTGCTCCTCCAGAGTCACTTTGAACATGGTCTCAAGGTAGCCCTTGAGGTACTGGGGCGGAACCGCCATGTTCTCGATCTTTATCTCGTCCTCGACCTTCTCGAAGGTTCCCCAGCCCAGGTTCTGGAGCTCGTTGAGCACCAGCGGCCAGTTCGCCTTCTTCGTCAGGTTGATGTCCCTGTACTCGGGCTTCAGCACCTTCCGCTTGAGGGCCGTCATGCTCCCCACCCTGTAGATCTCATTCTCCGTGAGGCTCTCGAATAAGTCGAGGAGCATGCCCCTGTCCATTACGATGACGCGGTTCTCGCCGATTCGGTAGATGTCGGGTAGCCAGTCGTGCATGCTGAGCCTCCTGAAGAGGAGCAGCGCCTTGTGGATGGCCTGGCTCTTGTTCTTGATGTAGCGTGTACGCTCAAGGAACTCGAGGTAGTTGTACAGGTCATCGTCTACCTCGACCGTTACCTCCTTCACCGGCTCTCCTCCTCTTCACCCAGATACTCTTTTGACTCCCTAGGGGCATGAGTCTTTCTCTTCCCCGCCATGCTGTCCAGCCTCGTGATGAAGAAGTAGACTGTGAGCCCGTACTGGACCATGAGGAAGAATATGACGCCTATGGCGATGTACATGTTGCTGGGTTTCCTGTACCAGATGAGTCCTATGGCTATCGTCATGCCGAGGTAGGGTGTAGCCAGCAGTGCATAGATGAACCTGCGGTTCGCGTCCAGTACCTCCGCGATGCTGGGCTTCTCCTCGGTCAAAACTATCTCACCTAGAATGAATAAGTAAGAAAAAAGGTTTATGATCTTCTATTTAGCCACGCCGCCCCGGCGAAGCTGTGTGGCGGCTAAGTCTATTATCTGGTGTATCTCCTTCTCCGGCGTGTCCGGCAGCGACTTCAGCGTGGCCTCGAGGCCCCTGAGCCTGTTACGTAGGGTGACCTCCGTGGTGCCCGCCGCCTTCGCGACGTCTTTCTGTATCCTCTTGTCGTTGTTGTCGATGCACGCCATGTACAGCGCCGCCGCGGCGACTCCCCTCGGGTCCTTCCCGGTGAGCCCCTGCCTCTCCTTGGCTCTCCTGAGTATGTCTATGGCGTACTGCTCGGTCTCCATCCTCAGTTTGAGCTTCGACGCGATGCTAGGTACGAACTTCATGGGGTCGTCCACAGGCATCTTCAGCTTCATCTCCCTGATGAGGAGCCTGTAGGTGCGCGCCACCTCGCTGTGCTCGCGCGTGGACGCCATAGTGATCTCCTTTAGGGGCCTGGGTACCTTTGACTGTCTGCACGCCGCGTATATGGAGGCCGCCACGAAGGCGTCGATGCTCCGGCCCCTTATGAGGTTCATCTTGAGGGCTCTGCGGTAGATGAGCGCCGCCTGCTCCTTGATATTCTGGGGTAGGTGTAGGGCCGCCGCCATGCGGTCAAGCTCCGCCATGGCTATGCTCAGGTTTCGCCTCCACGTCTCGTCGAACTTGCTGCGGTTGTCGTACCTGCGGAGCCTGTCCATCTTTATGCGGGTCTCGTCCTTGAGCCTGTTCCCCTGGGCGTCCCTGTACCCGTTGAAGACCGTGGACAACCCCTTGTCGTAGAGGGTGTAGCTCATGCCGAGCCCGGTGCGTGTCCGGCTCTTTTTCTCGTCGGTCGTGAAGGCCCTCCTCTCTGGTCCCCTGTCTATGAACTCCTCTTCCACCACCAGGCCGCAGCTAGCGCAGACTATCTCGCCGTTCTCCGGGTCGCTTATGAGGTGGGTGCTCCCGCATCTGGGACACTTGTTTTGGACTGTTTCCTCTTTCACTCCATCCTATCCCTCGTGATTTATGCTGGAGAAACGTATATGGATATTTTACCAATACGTAAATTATAAATAAATCGGCCTTTATATAAGCGTTTCGAGGGTAGCCCTATGCCTAAACCCAAGGGTACATGCGGCGCGACGAAGATGAAGATACTGGCAGTCATATGCAACGACTGCGAGAACGACAAAGAGTCCTACGGGTACAGCATATGGCAGCAGCTCAAGACCAGCTTCTACGTCTACATGAACGACAACGACATAAGGAACGTCTACCACCACCTCAACGACCTCTGCGCACTGGGCTATATAACGAAAAGCGAGGGCCCCGAGGACTGCCCCAAATGCTTCTACGAGCTGACGCCGCGGGGACACGGAATCAGGCACCGCTACCAGAAGTTCATAGACATACGGAACATAAGCCCAAGCTAGTTCTCCAGGGACACGTGTAAAAGCACCACGTCCCCGACCTCCTTGACAGCGCCGCCCCTAGGCAGCGAGAACGTTAACGTATCATCTTTCATCCCTACGATGTATTCCACATCGTCTCCTTTCTCGGCCACGTCGAGGACGGTTCCCTGGACCTGGGTTTCCCGGAATGAACCCTCAGAGACTTCGTCCAGCATCCTCCTGAACCTCTCGAAGTCCCTGACGTATCGTCTCCCCAGCTCCGTTATCTCGGTGCTTCCCCCTCCGTGTCTCCCCCCCTTGGTGGCGGATATGAGGGGCTCCCCCAGCTTCTCCTCCGCCTTCTTGATGAGACCCCACGCGTACCTGTAGCTCATGCCCAGGGAGGCGGCGGCCTCCTTGAGTGTCCCCTTCTCCTGTATCTTCCTGAGGAGGCTGTAGACGCCTGGGCCGAAGACGTGGCCCTCGTCGGTCTCCAGCCAGAGCTTGTAGGCTGGCCTTGCTCTCCGCACCTTGATCATGGCTACCTGGGCGGAGTCGATTGATAACCTTTGGCTCAGGCACACAGTGTTGTTTATGGAGTCTACATACATTTTCTTAATAAAGCAGTACGGGGAAAACTCTCCAAACCTAGGTAACTGGTGTTGGTATAACAATGAGGACAATTTCCAAGTCAAGACGAGCAATGACCGGTCTAGAGACCGCCATAATCCTCGTCGCCTTCGTGATCACCGCTGCGGCGTTCGCCTTCGTCATACTGAACATGGGGTTCCTGACGGCCGAGAAGGCCCAGTCAGTCATCTCCGCCGGCATGAGCGAGGCCAGCAGCTCCATGCTCATCGACAGCGGCCTTGTAGCGTTCTTCTCTAACACGACTAACCCTGGGGCGCAGCAGTCAGATATCTGTTTAACCAAGATCGTCTTCTATTTGAAGCTGAGTCAGGGGCACGAGCCGGTCGACTGCGATGACAGCAGGCTGGTAGCCACCTTCACGAACGACGTATGCCACGGTGAGATCTATAACACCAACGGGACAGTCATGACCATCAATACCGCCAACGGTGACACTGACACCCTGCTCGAGACAGGGGAGAAGTTCAAGGTGACAGTCGACTTCACCGAGCTACTGTTAACGGACGTCGAACCGAGCCCAAGTAGCAGGATTAACCTGTACACTCACCCGTATGAGAACTTCAGGATAGAGATAAGACCGAGCCAAGGCGCCGTGATGTCCATAGTGCGTCAGATACCCGCCGTTTACACGCCTGTGATGGTAATAGACTAGCTCCCTATCTTTTTCACACCTTCTTTGAAACCGCTTTTATAGTGTAGTCGTAGGTATTTTTCTCTATGCTTGACTGTGATGTCTTCCTCGGCGTGAGGGTTCTGGACCTGAGCAGGGTCTTGGCGGGGCCCTTCTGTGGGATGCTGCTGGCTGACATGGGGGCTGAGGTCATAAAGCTGGAGATCCCAGGCAGGGGCGACGACTCCAGGCAGTTCCCCCCCTTCGTGGGCGGGGAGAGCATGTACTACGTTAACCTGAACAGGGGGAAGCGAAGCATCACGATAAACCTAAAGACCGACGAAGGTAAGCGCCTCTTCATTGAACTGGTAAAGAGATGCGACGTGCTTCTCGAGAACTTCAGGCCGGGCACCATGGAGCGTCTTGGCCTGGGCTACGATGCGCTCAGGAAGGCGAACCCCCGGCTGGTCTACGCCGCCATCTCGGGGTTCGGCCAGTACGGCCCCTACAGGGAGAGACCCGGATACGACATCATAGGCCAAGCCATGGGGGGGCTCCTCAGCATCACCGGGTGGCCCGACGGGCCGCCCACACGGTCCGGGACCGCGATAGGCGACATATTTAGCTCCCTCTTCTGCTGTGTAGGCATCCTCGCCGCCCTCAACGTGAGGGAGAGGACGGGGGAGGGGCAGATGGTGGACGTCTCGCTGGTGGACAGCGTCTTCGCGGCGCTGGAGAACATACCCCAGCGGTTCTACGTCGATGGCCAAGTCCCAGGGCGCATCGGGAACCGTTACGAGTTCATCTACCCCTACGATACCTTCCGGGCGAGGGGTGGCTGGGTCGTCATCGGCATAGCCAACGACGCCATCTGGGACAGGTTCATAGAGGTGACCGGCCTCACGGGGCTCGGCGAGGACCCCAGGTTCGCGTCTAACATGCTCAGGGTCGAGAACCATGGGGCGCTGAAGCCCCTCATCGAGGAGTGGACCATGTGTCACGAGAAGGACGCCGTCGTTGAGCTGCTAAACAGGCACCGCGTTCCCTCGTGCCCCATCTACGACGTCAGGGAGGCGTCCGAGGACGAGCACATCGGGGGCGTCCGCGGCATGGTGGTGGAGCTGGAGCAGCCCGGCCTCGGAGCCGTCAGGGTTCAGGGCAACCCCGTCAAGATGTCTGAGACTAGACCCGTTCCCCGTGGGCCGGCCCCATCGCTTGGCGGGGACACCTTTGAGGTGCTCCGAGACCTTTTAGGCGTGTGCCCCGAGGAGTACGAGAGGCTCAAGGAGCAGGGCGTGGTGTAGTGTACCACTCGGCGGACGAGGCGAAGACGACGCGCATGGACGCCCTCAGAGACAGAGCCCAGTCCTGCACGCGTTGTGAGCTATGGGAGTCCCGGACCAACGCCGTGGTCGGGTCTGGGAGCCTCGACGCCGAGATCGTGCTCGTCGGGGAGGCGCCGGGTAGAACCGAGGACGAGTCAGGCCTACCTTTCGTCGGGAGAGCGGGGAAGCTTCTGGACGACATCTTGGGGAAGGCGGGTCTCTCCAGGGAGGATGTGTTCATCATGAACGTCGTCAAGTGCAGGCCCCCAAACAACCGCCGCCCCAAGAAGGGTGAGGTAGACACCTGCGAGCGGTTCATCGCGGAGCAGCTCGACATCATCAGGCCCAGGATGGTAGCCCCGATGGGGAACAGTTCAATCAGCTACTTCTTCGAGAAGCACGGACTGGGGAAGGCGGTGGTTGGTGGCGTCCACGGAGTGGAGTACGAATTAGAAGCCGGCTGGGGCGTGTTTAAGCTGGTGCCGCTGTACCACCCCGCAGCCGCCATCTATAACAGGCGCCTCGTCGAGGAGCTCGAACGAGACATGAAGAGGCTAGTCGGACTCGAGGGCCCTTAGCGCCCTGAGCCTCTTCACCATGTTCGGGTGGGTGCTGAATAGCTCGAGGAAGCCCTCGAACCCAGACACGCGCCTCGCGGCCAGCTGGTCCACGAGATCGGAGTCGCCGGCGAACCCCGTCTCATACATCTCGTTGAGGTCCCTGCTGGCCCTGTCGGGGTCGGAGATGAACAGCGCCTTGAAGCTCCCCGAGCCGACCTGCCTCGGGGCGAACATCTGGGTGCGGTAGGTTGCCTGGCTTATCCTCGCCAGCGCCGAGCCCATCTTCCGGGCGCCTCCCGGCGTGAGGCCGGCGCTATGCATGTCCGCGTAGTACTCCCGCGTCCTGCTGAGGCCCAGGTTTGCGAGGCTGAGCACGAAGTAGACGAGGAGGCTCGCAGCGCCCACGAGGCCGTAGCTTCCCCTGTCCCTGTCGCGGCTGAACATCGTGGACCGGGCGATGATGTAGAAGAGGCTGGGCAGGAAGCTGGCCATCATCATGAGGTGCATGTCCCTGTGTTTGATGTGGCCCAGCTCGTGGCCGACGACGGCGTTCACCTGCTCCGCGTCAAGGGCGTCTAGGAGCCCCCGGGTCACGGCTACGTGGCTCCCTGTGAGGGGGGAGCCGTAGGCGAAGGCGTTGGGTATCGGGAGGCTGGATACCATGAGCTTCGGGGTCTTGATGCCTGAGCGTCTGCTGAGCTCCTCGAGGCTGCTGTGGAGCCCCGGGTTCTGGTCGGGGCTCATGGGTTTGACGCGGTAGGTGAGGTTGATTAGGTAGGGGGCGAGGAGCCACTGGAGGAGGTTGAACCCCGCCGCCAAGAGTATCAGCGACGTGAGGTTCAGCGTTCCAAGGCTGGACATTATTAACGCGAGTCCGAGGGTGGACACGCCTATGATCACCGCCGCGGTTCCGGCCATCGATAGCCTCAGCTTGTTCAGGCTCATGCTTACAGTCTCAATATTCTGCGAAACGCCCGGAATATAAACAGATTGGGTTCTGTTACATCCGTTCAGGCGCCTCGATGCCGAGCACCTCTAGAGAGTTCCTCAGGGTTATCCTCGTCGCGTCCACGAGCGCCAGTCTGGCGCCTATGAGCCCCTCGGTCTCGGCGTCGATGACCCTCTGGGTGGCGTAGAAGCTGTTGAACCTGTCCGCCAGGCTGTTCGTGTACGCCGTTACGTCTCCGGGCTTCAGCTCCTCGGCCGCCCGCTCATAGACCTCGGGGAAGTGGGCTAACAGGTTCACGAGCTCCTTCTCTTTGATGTCCATGAGCTGCTCGTAGTCGGGGTCGGGTGTCTTCTCCGCCCGCTTTAGTATGTTGCACGTCCGCGCGTGGCTGTACTGTATGAAGGGGGCGCTGTTGGTCTCGAAGTTGAGGGCCCTCTCCCAGTCGAACACCACCTGCTTCATGGGGTCCACGCTGAGGAGCGTGTGCTTCACGGCGCCGAAGCCCACCATCCGGGCGATGTCCCTCTTGTCGGCCTCGCCCAGCCTAGGGTTCCGTTTGTCAACCTCCATGTAGGCCAGCTTCACTGCCTTGTCGAGCACCTCGTTGAGGGTCACGTACCTGCCGAGGCGTCCGCTCATCTTGACGCCGGGCAGCTTGACGAACTCGTAGCTGTAGTGGAGGAGGTTGTCGCTCATCCACTGCTTGCCCATGGCGGCAAGCGCTATCCTGAGCTGCAGCTGGGCCAGGTTCTGCTCCATGCCTATGACGTTGATGACCCTGTCTACGAAGCCGAACTTCCAGATGTGGTAAGCCATGTCCCTAAGCGTGTACAGCGTGGTGCCGTCGCCGCGGACCAGCACTAGGCGCGGTATCTCGTGCTCCGGGTGCAGGCCCCACCTCTCTTTCAGGCCGAGGTCCCTGGCTATCCAGTCGCAGTCCAGTATCTGGGCTCCCATCTCCTTGATGACATACCCGGACTCGTTCAGCGCCTCCAGGACCTCGTCGGCTGCACGCTTCCACACCAGGTCGCTCTCGTAGTCGAAGCTGTCGAACCCTATCCCCAACTGCCCCAGGCTAGCCTCGAAGCCGTCCAGGCAGTACCTGACTACCTGCCGCACGTCCTTGACGGCTTCAGGCTCGTCGTTCTCGTAGGCGGTGTTCAGCGCCACTATCTCAGCCATGGGGTCCTCGATTCCGGGAAGGGTCTTCGCCAGGCTCTCGTAGAGCCCGGGGAACCTGTCCTTGAGGTCGTCCGCGGCGGTCTCATACTTCTCGATCTCGTCTCTTGCCTCCTGGGCCTCGTAGACCCAGCCCTGTTCCTCCGCCTCCTTGAGGTCCGCCCTCAACCGGTTTAGCTCTGTGATGACGTTCACTGAGGCGTAGATGGTGCCCACCCACAGCTCCGCGGGGGTCTTCGGCTCGGGCTTACCCATGAGCCTCCACCCGTACGTTGCCATTGCCACCTGGCGTCCCATGTCGTTCACCAGGAAGTGCCTCACGACGTCGTGCCCCCGCTTCTCCAGCAGCTTGGCGAGGCTGTCGCCGAGGATGCTGTTCCTGGCGTTGCCTATGTGGAGGGGGCTGTTAGGGTTGGCGCTGGTGTGCTCGACCATCACCTTCTTGGGCTCCACGGTCTTGAGGAAGCCGTAACCCTCGTCGCCCTCGATCACCACATTCAGCACCAGCTCAGCGTAGCTGCCTGCGTCGGTGTGGAAGTTGATGTACCCGTTCACCGCCTCAGCTGAGGCCACCACGCCGCCCTTCCCCGGCTTGATGTGTTGCACCAGGTTCTCGGCTATCTTGGCCGGGGCCTGCCTGAGCGCCCTCGCGAGCTGGAAGCACGCCGGCGATGAGATGGCCCCCATCTCTGGCGACGGGGGCTCGCTGTACTTGACCTGGGGAAGCTCTGTTCCAGGGTACGCCTCACCTAGGGCGTCCACGAGGAGCTTCTCACACTCCGCTCTTAGCTCTGCGAGGGGATTCATCTTTGTTCACTTCGATTGGCGGGCCCGGCAGGATTCGAACCCGCGATCTCCGGCTCCGGAGGCCGGTGCATTATCCACTCTGCTACGGGCCCGCACACAAATAGGCGAGACAGACACGATTAAAGTATTTCTGATATTACCTGCGTCGGGATCCCATGACCATGAAGGGCTCTGTACGAGTGACGGACGATTTTAGGCGTCACTAAACTGGCTGAACAAAAATGCATGAAAGAAGCGGTTTCACCGATCAAATATTTAAAGGATCTGTTGGGAGTAAATGGGAGTGTACACGGGTTGAGCAAACTAGAGAGTTTAATCGACTCGCTGGACTACGTCCAGTTCCACTTCACCACCCTCTTCGGCGATCTGAAGGCCGTCGAGTTCCCCGCCGAGATCTGGTGCGACATGGCCGAGGGGACCGGAGTCGACGGCAGCAGCCTAGGCTTCCTCAGCACAGAGCAGAGCGACATGAGGATCGTGCCCGACTTATCCACGTTCGCGGTCCTCCCGTGGGACGAGGGCGTCGCTCGGCTGATGTGCGACACCGCCATGAACGACGGGGCGCCTCATCCCCTGGGCACCCGGGCCATACTCAAGAAAGTGGTGGCAGACGCCGAGAACCAGGGCTTCGAGTACAGGACGCGCCCTGAGCTGGAGTGGTACTTCGTGAAGGATGACCACACGCCGGCGGACCAGGGTGGGTACATGGATACCCTCCCCTTCGACTCGTACAGCTTCCTCCGCCGCGCCATAGTGGACGACATCCGGGCCATGGGTGTCCCTGTCAAGACCATCCACCACGAGAACGGGCCCGGTCAGCAGGAGTACGAGTTCACCGTCGGCGACGCCCTGAGTAGGGCTGACGGCGTCCAGACCGCGAGGATGGTCACCAAGACCGACAGCCTCATGGAGGGCATCGTCTCGACGTTCATGCCCAAGCCCTTCCCGGACATCGCGGGGAGCGGCCTCCACATTCACCAGTACCTCACCAGGGGCGGCGAGAACATATTCGCCGACCCCGATAAGGGGGTGAGTGACTTCCTCGTCCACTTCGTTGGCGGCATCATGGAGCACGTGGACGCCATGACGGCGATCCTGAACCCCATCACCAACAGCTACAAGCGGCTGGTGCCGGGACACGAGGCCCCCGTCTACAAGAGCTGGGGCGTGGCTAACCGGACAGCCCTCATAAGGGTCCCCGGGTACGAGAGCGAGGCCCGGATGGAGTACAGGGCCGCCGACGCCTCGACCAACATCTACCTGGCCTCGGCGCTGCTCCTCGCCGCTGGCCTCGACGGCGTCAAAAGGAGGATCGAGCCCAACCCCCCCACCACGGAGAACGTCGAGAAGATGACCGAGAAGCGCAGGAAGGAGCTGGGTATCACCCGGCTCCCAGGGGACCTCGGGGAGGCCTTGGGCCACCTGGAGGGCAGCGGCTTCGTCAGGGACGTGCTGGGCGGCGACCTCGTGGAGACCTGGCTCGAGCACAAGCGACGCGAGTACAGGGAGTACCTCGACGCCGAGAGGCTTGGAGAATCAGAGGCGCGGCAGTGGGAGCTTAAAAGGTACCTGGAGCGGGTCTAATCCCTGCTCTTATGACTGGTTACGTGGGGATTCTTTTCTAGTCTGGTTTCTCGGCTCCGCGGAGCGCGATGTACGACTCGTGGAGCAGCCGCTGGGCGTTCTCGACTATCACGGGGCCCACGCCCTTGACGTCTGCCAGGGGGCCGACGAGTCTCTTGGTCTTCCCGCTCTTGCTCACCCGCACCTCGGCGTTGGCGAACTCCTCTATCACCCTGTACGGGGTCTCGTAGGCGGTGAGCAGCTCCTGGGCGAGGGTTGTGCCTATCTGGGGAAGCCCCGAGAGGAGGAACACCTGCTGCTCGTGGAGGGGCAGGCTCCTGTTCACGCTGCGGAGCTGTATGGTCCGTTCCTCCTTGGCCTGCTCCCTGTAGGCGAGCCTGTGGAGGAGCACCGCGGTGGACTCGGGGCTGTCCGTGGGGATGATGTTCACGCCGTAGTCCAGCGCCAGGCTGCTGAGGGCGCCGTAGACGCTGGCGGGCCGCATGGCGCTGCGCTTGAAGGCGCGGCTGAGCTGGCCCTCTAGGATTACTATAGGGCGCTCGTACGCCTCGGCCATGTCGCGTGCCTGGCTGAAGAGGCGCCCGTCCTTCATGCTGCCGATGAAGTCGCTGACGTCCTTGCGTTCGACGCCGACGCGGTCGCTGACGACGTAGTCGCAGACGTCCAGCTTCCTGACGTCCACCTCGACGCCGTTCCACATCATGTAGTTGACTATGTCGCGGCGGCTGGACGCCTCGTTGCTGTCGATGCAGATGTGGAGGGCTTCACTCATCGTCCTCTACCTCGAAGGCTATCTCGACCCTCCGGGGGCTGCCCACGCCCTTGAGGCTCCTCAGGAACCCGACCAGCATGCCTTTGAACGCCCGCTGCACGAAGCCGCCTAGGGGCACCGTCTCGTCGTTGACGCGGAGAGTGAACTCGACGCTGTTCCTGACGCACTGCTTCGCGTCCGCCTCGCCCCTTAGGATGGCCTCGCCGAGGCTCCGGCAGTCCTCGTAGCCGCATCCGTGGCAGTTCACGCCGGGGAGCATGGGGTATGCCTTCTCCTCGACAATGTCTGCGAGGGCCTCAGCGTCCGCGAGGTTCACGACGGGAAGATCAGTGTCCCCCATGAACATTGAGCCGTGGATCTTCACGGCGGCTATCCCCAGCCCGTTCCTGAGCTTGGGGATGTCGTCGTCCTCACGCGGGACCAGTATCCTTGCGTGGGTGTCCACGGTCTTGAATCCCTCGATGATCAGGATGTCCAGTTCGCCTAGGGCTCTGGCGGCGTCGCTGATGGGCACGTGGCCGTCGATGAAGAAGGCGGCGGCGTCTTGGCGGAGTATCGCCGTGGCGACGGCCCCCGCCTCCCTGTGCCGGGCCGTGTCCTTGCCGGGCGTGTCGAACTCGATGTTCTCGGCGGTGTGCTTCAGTGTGCCCACCCTGTAGCCTCTTCGGGTGAGCTCGCCGACGAGGGCCTCCACCACCCTCGTCTTCCCGGAGTCCTTGAAGCCGACGACGGCAACCGTCTTAGGGGGAGTCATGGTGATACCCATGGCCTCGCTTTATTTATCCTCATGGTTCCCCGTGGATAGGTTTAATTTCCACCAGTTTAGCTTGGGGATGCTTGTGAAGGTCAGGAATTTGGGGCAGACGGGCGCACTGAGAAGGATATTCTCTCCGGACCTACCGGGGGTCTACTACGAGCTCCTGTTCGTGGGGTTCAGCATAATGATGGGGATGAGCCTCTCGTCCTCCTTCCTGCCGATCCTGGCCAACGACCTGGACCCGTCGGGGGCGCTGGTGGGCATGGTGGTCTCCGCCTGGTTCCTGGCAAGGATATTCATGGAGCTGCCCGCCGGCATCATCAGCGACCGAATAGGCAGGAGACGGCTCCTGGTTGTGGGCCTGGGCCTCAGCCTGCTGGGTCCCCTGCTCTGCAGCCAGGCCACGAACGTCTACATACTAATCCTAGCCCGGAGCCTCTGGGGGATGGGGACGGCCCTCTACTTCATGAGCAACATGGCCCTCCTCATGGACATCCTGCCCCCGTCCACGAGGGGCAGGGCGCTGGGCGTGTTCCAGGGCATCGAGTTCATAGGCAGCTTCATAGGTGCCCCCATCGGGGCCTTCCTCGCCGTCTACCTCAGCTACACCCAGGTTTTCTACTTCACCTTCGCTTTCACGCTTATCAGCTTCTTACTTGGCATAAGGTCCCGAAACATGAGGGGCCTGGAGGTCCAGGAACACAAGTCTAGGCTCACCATGAAGCAGATCACCGGCAGCCTCCGTGACTGGGGGATCATAATCGTGTGCCTCCTCACCACCTCCAGGATGCTGGTGATGCAGGGCATCCAGCAGACTGTTCTCCAGCTGTACCTGAACCAGCAGGTTGGGCTCACCGTGGCGGGGATCGGCTGGGTGGTCAGCGCCTTCGTTCTGGGCCAGGTGATCGCGCTGCCCACGGCCGGGAACGTGTCCGACCGGTTCGGGAGGAAGCCGGTCCTCATGGTGGGCTTCGCCATCAGGCTGGCCGGCGTAGTCCTCTTCACGCTTTCAGGCAACCTGGTTGTGCTGCTCCTCTCAGGCCTGGTCTCCGGGATAGGTGAGGGGCTGACCATGACGACGCTTCTGGCGCTGCTGACGGACATAGCGCCCGAGGTGGCGAGGGGCGGCGCCGTGGGCCTCTACAGGACCTTCATGGATGTGGGGGGTTTCCTCGGCCCCATAGTCTTCATGGTAGCCTACAACGACTACGGCCCCCTGACTCCTTTCTACGCGGCGGCGGGTCTCTGTGTGCTGAACATCCTGTTGACGTTCTTCGCCCGCACAGGGTCGTCTGCCTTAACTTAAATTGCCGTTCGTGGATCATTCTCAGGTATGGCGTCGTTAACCTTCTACGGCGGGGTCAACGAGATAGGCGGCAACAAGATTCTGCTGAAGGACGGAGACACGAAGATCTGGCTGGACTTCGGGCAGAGCTTCACCATGGGCGTTGACTACTACGTGAACTGGCTGCAGCCCCGGAGCTGTCTCAGGGACTACTTCGAGTTCGGGTTGCTGCCCGAGCTGGAGGGCCTGTACAGGGAGGACATGCTCACAGGGACGCCGCTGGAGTACCGTGAGGCAGAGTACCAGGGCGTGTTCATCACCCACGCCCACAGCGACCACGTCAGCCACATCAAGTTCATCGACCCCTGTATCCCAGTCTACACCGGGAAGGGGACCAGGCTGTTCATGGAGGCCATGGAGAAGACCAGCACGTGGAGCAACTACGGGGAACACGACTACAGGGGCTTCAGGACGGGCGACGTGGTCAGGATAGACGGCGTCGAGGTGGAGCCCATCCACGTCGACCACAGCATCCCCGCCGCCTACGGGTACATCATACGTCACAGCGAGGGCTCCCTCGTCTACACGGGGGACATGAGGGTCCACGGCCCCAAGGCTGGGATGACCCAGGAGTTCCTGGAGTCGGCCCAGTACGCCGAGCCGGGCGCCATGGTCTGCGAGGGCACAAGGATGGCGCGGAAGGGGAAGAGGAGGAACCTGTCGGAGGCCCAGGTGGAGCGGGGCGTCAAGGAGGTGTGCGCCGAGGCTGACAAGTCGGGCAAGTCTGTGATCTACACCCACCCGAGCAGGGACATGGACAGGCTCCGCACCTTCTACAGGGCGGCGGAGAGCTGCGGCAGGGTCATGGTTATCCACCCGAAGACGGCGTACCTGCTGGACAGGCTCATCGAGGACGAGCACCTGGATCTCCCGGACCCCAACACGGACGACCTCCTGAGAGTCTACTACAGGCGGAAGCGGAGCGGCACCTACAGCGAGAAGGACTACTATGTCTGGGAGCGGTCCTACATGGACAGGATGTTCACCGTCGACGAGCTCAGGGAGCGGCCCACCGACTACATACTGAACCTGGACTTCCAGAACTTCACGGAGCTCATAGACCTCCGACCCGAGCCGGGGAGCCACTACATCTACAGCATGAGCGAGCCGTTCAGCGAGGAGGACATAGAGCACGACGTACTGTTGAACTGGTTGGGCCACTTCGGGCTGGAGTATCACCAGCTCCACGCCTCGGGGCACATGAGCCCCAAGGAGCTGGGGGAGGCCGTCAACTATGTGGGGCCTGGGACGGTGTACCCTGTTCACTGCGAGGAGCCCGAGCTGTTCAGGAAGTATTATGGTTCGGTGACGTTGCCCGAGGTGGGTAGGGAGTACAGGGTCTAGCCTGGGGCTTGTACGATGGTTTTCCCGGTTGCTTGGTTTTGCTTTAGAGGTTGCTGAGGTGTGGATCGACGACTTGGCGTTTCCCTTATAGTTGGTTACTTACTATAAGCGTTTTTTCCGGGTATGCTGTGGGGCTTTGGGTCGACGACTCGGCATTTCCCTTATAATTGGTTACTTATTATAAGCGTTTTTAGGAGCGCCTGTTTAGTTATTTATAGCTGTTATCTAATATTTTTTATGCTGTGCCACTGTTAGTTACCTAGTAGTGAGGATAAAAATATGGCCTCTCCCCCTTTTGTTTTAAGTAGGTTGATATCTTGAAAAATTGGTTTATATTCCTAGTTACATGGAACTACGAAGGATGTCACATTTTTTCCTTGGTTAGCATGTCACTTATACAACTTAAACTAAATGTTGAATAATAAAGAGTTAAAATTATCCGAAGAATGCGCCGAGGCTTGTCTGTTGTGGCCGCCCCACGAGGGCGTCGAAGCTCATGTCCAGCGCGTCGAGAAGCTGCTCGAAGGTGCTCTCCAGGTACTCCTCGTACTTCTTCAGGTCCACGTCCTTGGGCTTGGCGATGATGGCGGGGAGAACGCCGTCCTTCGTCACCACGTAGCTGATGATGTCGCCCTCCACCACCTCGTAGCCCATCTCGACGAGCATCCTGCCCGCCTTCACGTGCTGCGGGTTGGTGTCGTACCTGCTGAGGTCCTTGCCCAGCTGCATCTGGAAAGCCACCTCCCCGATCTTGAAGTCCCTGTCCTGGAGCCGCGTGTGCACCTTCTCCACCAGCCCCTTGATGTCCTCCTTGGCCTTCGGGAACTCGTCCGGCGTCTGGACGTCGCTCAGTATGGCCGTGAGCTCGTCGAACGCCGCCTTGAGTATGGGAGGTATGTGCCGCTTCTTGCCCGTGAGCCCCTTGATGTCGAGGCGGCCGTCCTTGTAGACCCCCAGGTAGTTCTTCTTACGCTTCGAGAAGATGGCGTACCTGTACGTCTTCTCCACCTCCAGGTCGATGCCCAGCTTCTCGTCGGCCCAGTCCACCAGCGCGTCGGTCTGCATCTTAGTCGGGTGGTTCAGGAACACGCTGTCCGTGTCCCCGTACAGCACCTCGATGCCGAGCTCCTCGCTCTTCTTGCCGGCGAGGTCCATGGCGTACCGGCCCACCGCGGCTGTGCTCTCCGCGAGGGGCGGGCAGTAGAGGGGGAAGCTCTCGGCGCCGAAGACGCCGTACGACGCGTTGAGGAACACCTTGAGCGCCTGCTGGACCACGTGGTAGTACTGGCGCTGGTCCTCGGTCAGCGTCATGTCCTTGCTCTTCGGCTTGTACCAGAAGACCCTCAGGTCGCGGAGGCTGCCGATGAGGGTGCTCGTCATCCCCTGCCTGTGGGTGCACGCCCAGTGGGACGTCCCCGGGATCAGGTTGTCCTTGCAGTCCTCGTGGGGACAGAGCAGCGTGTCGTAGCTCAGGTTCCAGTTACGGATTGCCGACGGGTACAGGGACGCGAAGTCGACGACTGTGACATCGAAGTGGATGCCGGGCTTGGGGTCCCTGACTGTGGCTCCCTGGTACTTCTTGCCCTTGATTATGGCCTCGGTGGTTGCGCCGCCCTTGGCCTGGATGATGTCCTGGGTGTTGGGGATGAGCCACCCCTCCTGGCGGTGCATCCACTCCATCAACGCCAGAATCCACCTGCTGACACCCAGCCTCGAAGTATCCTCCAGGATGGTCTTGCTGATGCGCTGCAGCATCACCATGAGGTTCATCACCAGGTTGCTGTTGAACGCCGTCAACAGGTACGTGATGTAAGCGTCCTGCAAGCAGTACTCGCCCAGCTCCCTAAGCGGCAGCTGGCCTATGTCGGCCACCTGAATCTTGCCTTGGTTGAGGACGCCGTGGCTGATCTCGTCGAGGCTGAACTCCCGGTAAACGTTGCCGAAGGCGTAGCCCTGGATGCTCCTGTTCCTGAAGAACTGGTAGAGGTCGATGTGGACGCCGTTTGTCAGGTACGCGAACCTCCGCCCCACCGTTATAGGGATGTCGGCGTCGGGGACGCCGAGGTTCCGGGCCCTGTTGCGTAGGTACTTGAAGTCGAAGTCGTCTCCGTTGAACGTCAGCACAACCGGGTACCCGTCGATCACCCGGAACGTCTCCTCGACTATGGAGCGCTCGTTATCATAGACGGTGACCTCGTCGGCGCCGCTGATCACCGGAGTCTCCGCGTCCAGCCCCGAGTCGTCGAGAAGCACCACCTTCCTGAGCCCATCCGAGCCCGCGAACGCCACACAGATAATCGGGTCCCGCGCCATGTCGGCGTTAGGCATCCTGTTCTGAACGCTGGGCCGCACCTCGATGTCCACGGCCACGCGCCTAATCTCGGGGATGGGGCACTGCAGCAGCCTGGCCCAGTTCCTCATGGGGCCCCGGAACCGCTCCTCTGTGTGGCTGAGTATCTCGTCGAACTGCGCCTCGACCTCCTTGGGCAGGCCCCAGTCGCCGGGCACCAGTCTGCCGTCCACGACCCTGTAAGGCATCCCGGGGACGATGCCCTGGTCGTAGATGTAGCAGTTATAGTACCTTATCCTGCTCTCCCAGCTCTCGTCCAGGTAGTTCCTGATGGCGCCTCCTCCGCCGCCGATGCTAAGCGGGTCCTTCGCCACCACCTTGGTGACCCTTATCTCCTCGTCGTGGAGGCCGTCGTACCGAATGACTTCCTCGAACCCCGTGAACCCGTCGTGCTTCGTGATCCGGCTGTTCTCCCCCAGCTCCTCTGGGGACAGCTTCGAAATCAGGTACGGCTGGTGGCCCGTGTCATCGTACCAGAGATATATCTGCTGGCTATCCGGCTCGTATAGCCTGACATACGCCTTCCGCTGCGCCCCGTCGTAGCCAGCCGACAGAAGATAGCTGGTCCCCAAGTTATCCGGGGCAACCCTGCCCTTGGGCTGTATCGCTTCCTCGTCGTCGCTCATCGGGCCACCTACACAGCGTAGATACCATGCGGCGCGATATAATAATAGGCATCAACCGCTGGGCACCCTGCTCAATAGGACCCGGCTGTTCCCGCCTACGTTGAACTCAAAATGTAATCACAATATGTGATTACCATACGTAAACTTCCCTTAAATACCCAGAGACAAAGACCCGACGTATGGATGCCGTCAAACAGACGGAGCAGTTAGAAGGAACGGTTAAGATCCGCGCGTTGATCCTCGGGGCGCTCATGGCGCTGATATTCAGCGCCATCAACGGCTACCTCAGCATCAACATGGGGTGGAACTTCGGCTACGGAGCCGTAGCCGTAATGATCGGGTACAGCCTCTTCCACCGCCTCCAGGGAGGCAGCTGCAGAAGAGAACTCAGCTTTCTGCTGATAACGAGTGGAAGCTCGATGGGGGTATACCAGACCCTCGGCTTCATCCTCTACATGCTGGAAACAGAGCCGTTAGCAACTTACCCGTCATGGATCGCCCCCCCGATGGAAGTCATCCAGGCCAAAGACCTCAGCCTACACCACTGGATCGGGCCCATAGCCTTCCTAGCCATCGCGCTGACCATAAGCCTAATCGCGGGGCTGATCTACTACACCATCCTGCGGGACGAGCTGATCCGAAACCCCAAGATGGTGTGGCCGAACCAGTCCGCAACCACCAAACTCGTGGACGCATGCATGACAGGAGGAGGCTCAGCACGCCTCGTCGCGGTGTCGGCTGTCGTCGGCTTCACCATAACCCTGCTACAGTACCTCCCCACCCTGTGGGGGCTGGACCTCACCATGATAGACCTGTCGGGGCTCCTCCCCCCCGGCTGCATACTGGTCATCAGCCTCAGCGTAGGGTTCGCCTCCATCGGGTACCTCATCAGCCCCAAGACCTCGCTGAGCCTCCTAGCCTCAGGCATGATAAGCTACCTCCTCATAACCCCCACGCTGGTAAGAAGAGGGCTCCTCGAACCCACAGGCGACGTCATGGCGCTCTACCAAGAGTACATGATGAACTACGCGATGGGGCCCGCCATAGGCATCCTGCTACTAGGCGGCATCCTGTTATCAGTCGTCACGCTCGCTAAAAACAGGCTCACAAAAAAGGAGACAGACGAAAACCCAGACAACGGCGAGACAGGGTACCTCGAACTCTACAAGATACTGCTACAGGGAATCCTCGGCAACAAAACATACCTGATAGCCATCATCGCCATCTTCACCCTCCTGGCGTCCCTCGCCTACACACTCAACCCCTTCACGCCCCTACCCCCCATATTCGCGGTAGCCTTCACAGCCTACAGCTTCTTCATAGCAGGCTTCCTAGAAGCCATATTCATCACCAAGATGCAAGGAGAAACAGGCATGGGCATGGGAACAGGCTCCATCCTACTATACGACCTACCCATATTCACCGCCGGCTACAGGGCCTTCACAGGCTACTTCATATACCCATTCCTTCGACCCAACCCGTGGCTGAGCGGCGGAACCCTACCCTACTACAAGTACAGGGACGAGACGAGGGTCAGCTGGCGGGACATCATAGTAGCCAAGATAATCGGCTGGGTGCCCACCTTCATATTCAGCGTCTTCTTCACCCTCGTCCTCTGGAAATACGTGGGCTTCGGCACCCCCATGATGCCCGCCGTCGGCCTCATCCAGTCAAAGGTCTACGTAACCATGCTCGCCACAGGCAACGTCTCCACCGTGATGAACCCCTGGACGTTCCTCGCAGGCGGGGTGATGGGAGCCCTACTCGAAGTCTTCACACCCATCAGCATGATGGGCCTCGGCATGGGCCTCCTCTTCCCACCCCACTACATAATACCCTTCGGCGTCGGCGGCATAGTGCGGCTCGCCACGGAGAGAAGATACGGCAAAGAGTTCTACGAGGAGAAGGGCCGCCTCATCGTAACCGGCCTAATGGCCAGCGGCCTAATCGTCCAGGTCTTCATGACGATACTGAGCAACTTTCTCTAACCCCGTCTCGCCGCGACGTGGCTGTACAGGGTCTCCATCACCAGGTAAGCGGCCGTGGCGGCGGTCTGGCCCGTGTCGTAGTGGGGGTAGACCTCGTTGACGTCGAAGCCGCAGACCCTCTCGTCCATGACCTGCTCTATGATGTCCATGACGATGGTGACCGAGAGCCCCTCGGGGTGCGGGTTGCCCACCGCCGGGGCGACGGAAGGGTCCAGCACATCCATGTCGAGGCTGATGTAAACCTTGTCCGAGCCCCTCACGATGCCCTGAACCATGGAGACCGGGTCCTGCCTCAGCATGTCCAGGGCCGTCAAGTAGCGTATGTCGCCCGTGGACTTCGCGAACTCGACCTCCCCCCCAGATAGAGCCCGGGCGCCGAGGACCACGGCCTTGAAGCCCAGCTCCTCGTACCCGCGCCTCAGGTACGTCGCGTGGCACATCCGTTCATCGAACAACTCGTCCCTGAGATCCAGGTGGGCGTCGAAGACGACGACGAGATCCGGCTCCAGGGCTCTAAGCGCGCCCAGGGTTATGGTGTGCTCGCCCCCCAGCATCACCGGGAAGCCGTCGAACGAGCCCACCGTCTCCTCGATGCTCTTCAGCGCCTCGGGGACGTCGAGGCAATCCACGTCGCCTATGTCGGCCAGGCTGAGGTCGCCCCAGTCCAGCCCCGTGCGGACGCTGAAGGTGTCCAGGTACCTGCTCTCACGCCGCACGGCGCTGGGGCCGAACCTCGTTCCCCTCCTGTTGGAGGCGGTCTCGTCCAGCGGGGCCCCGAAGAGAATGTAGTCCGCACCCTCCGTGTCCGTCTGCTTGTCCAGGAAAGGCTGGAGGGTGGGCTTGGTCGGCATTTTACTCGACGACTACCTGGTCTACGCTGTGGATCACGGCTCCCTGCTTCGCCATGTGGCTCCTGAGTTCCTCGTAGTCGATGTTGACGCCGTCGATGGTGATCTTGAGGCTCTCTGTCTTCTCGTCCATCTCGACGACCGTTACGTCAACTCTCTTGATGCCAGGTAGTTCCCCCACGAAGGCGGCGAACTCTGGGAGGGGTGGCTGATGGGCTTTCAACACGTCTAAAACGATGTGGGTTATACGGAGTTGCTCCAAACTTTTTCACATGTTCCTCTGGAAGACTCCAGCATGTTCAGCTTCTATGAGAAGCCCCACGATAAAATAGTTTAGGTATGTAGCCCCCTGTAACCACATTTAGTTCTAGATGCATCTCAGCAGAAACTCGCTGAGATCGTAGACGCCGAGCCCAGGCCTCCTCTCCCTCGCGGCGCTGCGGAGGTTCAGGAGACACGTCGGGCAGCCTGTGACGACGCCGTCAACCGCCCTAGGGATCGCATCCTCCACCTTCTGATGCGACACATCCTCCGTCAGCCTCTCGTTATAGGACCAGAGGCCGCCGCCGGCGCCGCAGCAGACCGCGTGCTCCCTGTTCAGCCCGGGCTCCACGAGGTTCAGGCCGGGAACGGCCCTCAGGACCCTCCTCGGCGGCTCGTAGACGTGGCAGTGCCTCCCAAGGTCGCAGGGGTCGTGCCACATGATGTCGCCTTCCATCTCCCGGAACGAGAGCCTCCCCTCCCTTATCAGGGCGTCGAAAAACGTCGAGGAGTGCATCACCTTCATGGGCAACGTGACGCCCAGGTGCGGGTACACGCGTTTGAACGCGTAGAAGCACCCGGCGCAGCTGGTCACGAGCACACGGGGGGAGCCCATCGAAAGGGTCTTCAGCACCTCCGCGGTGTTCCCGCGTGCCTCGTCCCAGAAGCCCATCAGGTAGAGTATGAGCCCACAGCAGGTCTCCTCATCGCCGAGAACCCCGAAGTCGACGCCGGCCGCCCCGAGCACCTCCGCCGTAGCCTCCACAAGCTCGGGGAGCCTGTAGCTCGTGGTGCACCCAGGCCAGTAGAGCACCTCGTTGCCGCGGAACCTGTGCTCCTCCGCGGTCTCCGTGTACCAGAGGGCCCTGTCCTCTGAGGGCATCCCCATGGGGTTTCCCTCTTTCTCAATGTTGCCGATCAGCCTCCCGCACGTCTTCGGCGCCATTCCCTGCTCGGCTATCAGGCTCCTGGTCTTTATGATGGCGTTGTTAATCTCCAGGGTGCCGGGGCTGTGCTGGTCGTAGCACTGGCCGCAGGCGGTGCAGCTGTACATGGCGTCCACCAGCCTGGGCGTCACCCCCAGTTCTCCCCTGGACATGCCCCTGGACAGGAGGAGCCTGCCCTTCGAGGAGTAGGTCTCGTGGCCGCCCATGAACCGCTGTACCACGCAGAAGCCCGAGCCGTCAGCCATGCGCTCCCCCAGCCTGTACCCGTCCATGGACTGGAGGTACGACGCGGTCTGAAGCGCTATCGAGTTGCTCTCTTTCGATTGCCTAAGGCGCATCCTTCTCGACTGGGTCACCTCGGCGATGCTCCGCTCAAGGTCGTCAAGGCTGGTGGGCTCCCTCTGGTCCACCACGATGGTCGGCAGCGGAGACGACTCGGCGTCCCCCTGGCCTAGACCGACTGCCTGGGCTTCGTCTCCAATCAATGGCTTGAGGCTCCGGGTCTCCGACGCGTCGAGCCTGAGCACCGCGATGGGCGGCCTAGTTTCCTCTACACCGAACGCCCCAAGGTGCGAGTACACGTAGATGTCCTCCGGCTCCGTGAGGACCTTATCGGCGCCGAACCTCTCCACCAGCCTCCTAAGCAGCGCATCAACGTCTCCGAGAGTCAATGGTTTCAGAAGATACTTGTTGCTGGTGGTCTTAAATCATCGCCGATTCAGCCGCGGCACTCCGTCACCCGTTAGGTTTCACGGAAGTTATTTCTAATGAATCCGATAGATAGTAGCTAGGCGATTCTATGGTTTACGGTTGGTCCGGGAAGACCCTGCAGGTGGATCTCTCGACAGGGAAGGTATCCACCGCCCCCTGGGACAAGGACGCGAAGAGGTTCCTCGGGGGGAGAGGGGGGAACGCCTGGCTATTCTGGAAACACAGCAAGACGAAACAGAGCCCCTACGACCCTGACGCCCCCGTCATATTCGGCTCAGGGGCCTTGGCGGGCACGGGGCTCATAGGCACCTCCAGGATGGAGGTGACGGTGGTCTCCGCGGCGAAGACGGAGAGCCACAGCCTCGGCAACGTGGGCATGGGCAGCAGCTGGGCGCCCGAGCTCAAGTTCGCGGGGTACGACAACATCGTAGTCAAGGGCAAGTCTGAGAAGCCCGTCTACCTCTACGTCTACAACGACGAGGTCGAGATCAGGGACGCGTCCGGCGTCTGGGGGAAGGGCACCTTCGACACGGAGGCCCTCCTCAGGGAGGAGGTGGACGACGAGGACGCCCAGGTGGCCAGCATCGGGCCCGCGGGCGAGAACCTCGTGGTCCAGGCCACGGTGGAGCACGGGTACAGGAGCGGCACGCCGGTGGGGGCGTCGGTGGGCGCCAAGAAGCTGAAGGCCGTGGTGGTCCGGGGCACGGGCGCCGTCAACGTCCACGACCCTGAAGGGATACTTGAGCTCAACAGGCGGCTCGTGGAGACGGTTAAGGATGGTAAGAAGAGGCTGGGGGAGGCTATACCCCGCAGCGATGGAAAAGACGCGTACCTCCAGGGCTTCCTCGTGGGCGACGCGGGTGTCGTCGGCAACTACGAGAGCCACGCCTGGAGGGAGCGCCCCGACGTCAAGAAGGCGTACGAGGAGAACTACCTGGGAGAGTACTTCGAGAAGAACGTCGGGTGCTTCGGCTGCCCGTTCCCGTGTCAGCCCCTCTTCGACGTCCCCGGCGTGGGCGCGTGCATCTGGAGGTGCTACCCCACCTACTGGCCGTGGAAGCTCTGGATGACCGACCTGAGCGCCGCGTTCAAGGGCACGCGGATGATGAGCGACCTGGGGATGGACAGCAAGGAGGTAGCCACCCTCGTCAGCTGGCTGATGCACCTCTACGACATGGGCATAGTCTCGGACAAGGATCTGGACGGCGTGCCGTTCGACAAAGGAAACCCGGAGGCCCTATTCGAGACGGCACGCAAGATGGCTTACAGGGAGGGATACGGCAACGCGCTGGCGGAGGGCCCCATCACATTCGCCCAGAAGATCGGCAAGAAGGCCATGGACTACCTCTACCACAACCAGGGCCTCACCATGAGGACCTTCGAGTTCAGGGCGGAGCCGGGCACAGCCCTCGGCGAGGCCATATCCGCTAGGGGGAACAGCCTTCGCGCCACCACTTATCACGTGGTCCTCTGGGACAAGCCGGCCCGGGACGAGTACGGCGGCGTTGACCCCAAGGAGCGGGAAGACAGCTACGCATGGAGCAAGCGGATGTTCGGAACCGAGAAAGCGATAATGGCGACAGAATACGAGGGAAAGCCCGCGGCCCTCATCTACGAGATGAACGGCGCCGCCATCGCGGACAGCCTCGGCTACTGCGTCAGCATGATCAGACCCGGACGCGTGGGAGCGCCCGGCAGCCAGTTCGGGGACACCAGCTACCAGTTCGCGGCCGAGAGGTACGCCGCCGCCACGAGTATACCGACTGACGAGGCAGGGCTCTTCGAGGCGGCCGAGAGGGTGTGCAACATCGAGAGAGCCATCGTCGTCAGGGACGGCCGCACCCGGGCTACGGACTCGCTGCCCGACTTCTTCTTCGAGAACCCCGTGCTTGACGGCCCCCAGCAGGGGAAGAGGCTGGACAGGAAGCTCTTCGAGAAGATGAAGGACGAGTACTACGCTCTGAGGGGCTGGGACTCCGAGACGGGGCTGCAGAAGGAGGCGACGCTGAAGAAGCTGGGGATGGCGGATGTCGCCAAGGAGCTGAAGACCGCCAAGAGGCTCGCCCCTGGGAGGAAGGAGGGATAGCCGTGGAGAAGGTGCTACAGGTAGACATCGAGAAGTGCATCGGCTGCCACATGTGCGAGGTGGCGTGCAGCCTCAAGAACACGGGCAGGGTCCAGCCCAGCAGGTCACGGATCAAGATCATCAGCTACGAGAAGCGGGGCGGCTACCACAACTACATCCCCATGGTTTGCCAGCAGTGCACCACGCCCCTATGCATGGAGGCGTGCCCCACCAACGCCATCAGCAGGGACGCCGAGACAGGCGCCATGGTGGTGGACGACGACGCCTGCGTCGGCTGCAGGGTCTGCATCATGGTGTGCCCCATAGGCGGCGTCAGCATAGACCCGGCCACAGACGTGGCCTACAAGTGCGACCTATGCGGCGGCGACCCCGAGTGCGTCAAGTACTGCTACCACGAGGCGCTGGAGTACGTGCCCAAGGACAAGATGGACGTGAGCCTGAAGCGGAGCAAGTCCGAGAAGCTCTCAGAGCTCTTCGCCCTCATGGAGAGCCTCAGGTAGACCCAACCTATTTTTCTATGATTCTCTGGGGGCCCGAGTAGACCCTCAGCCTCCCACCGCCCAGCGACGTCAACGTGACCCCCGACGCCTCAGCCAGCCTCACACCCGAGACCAGGGGCACCGTCATCGAGGCGATCACCGGTACCCCTACCCTGCACGCCTTCTGCACCATCTCGCCGGACTGGCGCCCGGTGCTGAGCAGCACGCACCCGCCAAAAGCGCCTCCCTTCAACGCGTGGGCGCCTATCACCTTGTCGACCGCGTTGTGCCTCCCCACGTCCTCCGCGAAGGCAAGCCCCTCGCCTTCCCTGCCACACAGCATGGCTGCGTGTGTCCCCCCTGTCCTCCTGTGGACGCTGCTCCTTCTGTTCAGCATGGTGATCATGTCCTTCAGGCGGCTGGCCTCTACCCTCAGGTCCGACGAGACCTCTGGTAGCCTAGTGAGCGATCTCTCTGCCCTGGGGCTGGAGCCGCAGGCGGTGACTATCAGGTTCATCATGCTCGCCGACGCCTCACGCAGGTCTACGGCGCCCTTTAGCCCCACCTTGATGTTGCCGTCGTCTACCTCGATGCAGTCTATCTCCTCGACGGACTCTATGATGCCCTGCGTCAACAGGTAGCCGGCCGCCAGCTCCTCCCTCAACTCGGGGGTCGCGATCAGGGTGACGTGGTACTCGCCGTTGACGAATATGCATACGGGCTCGTCGAGGGCGAGCTCCTCCTCGGCCTCATCAGACGCCGGGTGCTCCCCTAGGCTCATGGACCGTATCCTCCTGCTCTCAGTCACCATCGACGCTCACCCGCCGTACTGCTCCTTGATCTCCCGCCACCTGAAGCAGTGGGTGAGGTGGTCGTTGACCATGCCCACGCTCTGCATGTAGGCGTACATGATGGTGGGGCCCACGAAGCTGAACCCAAGCCTCCTCAGATCCTTGCTTATCCTCCTGGAGAGGTCCGTCTCTGCTGACATCTCCTTCCAGCTGGTGAACTCGTTCATGATGGGCCTGTGGTCTACGTACGCCCAGAGGAACTCGTCGAAGCTGCCGTGCACCTCCTGCACTTTTAGGAGCGCCCTCGCGTTCTTCACATGGCTCTCGATCTTCCGCCTGTTCCTGATGATGCTCGCGTCCTGCACAAGCTCATCCACTCTCTCCGGCGTGTACTCCGCTATCTTCGCGGGGTCGAAGCCGTCGAAAGCCCTCCTGTAGTTCTCCCTGCGTTTGAGAACCGTGGACCAGCTGAGCCCCGCCTGGACCCCCTCCAGCAGTATGAACTCGTACAGAACCAGGTCGTCGTGGACCGGAACACCCCACTCCTCGTCGTGGTAAGCCCTGGCGATGGTGTCCCTGTCGCCCCAGCACCTCGTCTTCCCGTCGGAAGCCATGGGTATAATAGATGTAGCTCAGGATTTAACTTGTAAGCCGTCCCTACCTCTGTATAGACTTCCTTATGGCCTCGGCCACCGCTTCCTTGTCCTTGACCTCTACCATCACCTTGCTGTACCGGTGGCCTCTGAGGCTCAGGGTGACGACCTTGTCGCCGTCCTCCATGTAGTAGAACACCATGCCGTCTCGGGTGCCGAAGCCGCCCATCCGGGGGTACTTGCAGCTCATCTTGGCGGTGGAGACGCTCTCTAGGTTCTCCACGGGTAAAGCAAACCCGTCCGTCATCCCCAACAGGTTCTCGTGTTCCTTGAACCGTATCCTGATGACGCCGCCGGATGCCTCTACGTCCACCATGTGCGTGTTACTGGTGTGGGGTTGCATAAGTTTTATTAGCCTGTACCCATGTACCCGTTCTCAGTGTTCGGAACCATATGAACATAATTCTGAACCTTGTTTTATGTGGCTCTTGCCACGGCGAGGAGAGCTAGACGGGTGGAAGAGCCGCCAGAGGATGACCAACGGAACGGCATCGAACGGGTCCAGGAAGGCATAAAGAACAGCCTCGAAGACATCGGCACCTACTTCCAGATCACAGGGGCCCAGAAGATTATACGCAGGTACTTCGCCATGAACGCCTTCGACGGCGCCATGACCAGCCTCGGAGTCGTGATAGGAGCCTACCTCAGCCAAATCCATGACCCGCGCAGCGTCATCGGCGTCATCATCACCAGCGGCATCGCCATGATGGTCTCCGGATTCAGCGGCACCTACATGACTGAGAGCGCCGAGAGGAGCCACAGCCTCAACGAGCTGGAGGACGCCATGCTGGTCAACCTAGACGACACGGTTTACGGCAGGGCCGGCAGGTTCATCTCGGTCTTCGCTGCCCTGGTCGACGGCTCCGCCCCGTTCATGGCCTCGATACCCAGCGTCATACCCTTCCTCTTGGTGCCTAGGCTGATAGACACAGCCACGGCCTTCATCGCCTCCATCGGCGCCAGCCTCTTCACCCTGTTCATCCTGGGCGTCTACCTCGGCAGGATCAGCGGGGAGAACATCCTGTACTCCGGGTTGAAGATGGTGGTCTCGGGCGCAGCGGTGGCGATAATCGCGCTGCTCCTCAACGTGCACTAGAGGCTGTAGTAGTATCTGCCCGACTGTTTCTGCTCCCTGTCGAGCCTGCTGTCCGACTTGTTGACGCGGGGCCGCTTGGTGTCCGGGTCGCGCCTGAAGGTGACCTCCATCTCCTTGAGGAAGCCGTTCATGCCGTCCTCGAGGCTCACCGGGTCCCCCGCGTGGCCATATACCCCCGCCTCCCCGGTGAACACCATGAGCTTGTCCGCGATGAAGTCCTGGGTGACTATGTCGTGCTCGACCACGAACGCGGTGACTGCCCGCATCTTGGTTATGCGTCTGATGGCGTGAGCCATCGCCAGCCGCTCCTCCACGTCCAGGTAGGCGCTGGGCTCGTCCAGCAGGTAGATGTCGGCGTCCCTGCTGAGGCACTCCGCGATGGCCACCCGCTGGAGCTCTCCGCCGCTGAGGATGCCCACGTCCCTGTCCAGGAACCGCTTCACGTTCAGGGGCTCCATGATCTCGGCCCTGTACCAGCTCTCGACGTACTTGGTTCCGGCGGCCTTCCTGAGCACGTCCTCGACGGTGCCCTCTATGTCGCCGCTGATGTACTGCGGCTTGTAGCTCACCTTGATGTCCGGGTCGCTGACACCCCCCTCCGTGGGCTCCTCCACGCCGGCGAGCATCTTCACGAACGTCGTCTTGCCGATGCCGTTCATCCCTAGGATGCCCACCACCTCCCCCATGGATATGCCGCCGGCCTCCACCTCCAGCTTGAACGCGCCGTAGTCCTTCACCAGCCTGGACCACTCGAGCATGTTGTAGGTCCGCTCCTGCGCCTCCATTGGTGGCTTCTCGTGGAACACGATGGGTGTCTGCCTGAACCTCACGTTCTCGTCAGGGATGTAGCCGTTGATGTAGATGTTGATGCCCTCACGCACAACGTGGACGTTGGACACGATTCCGTAGACGTCGGGCTCGCCGTAGAGGATGAAGACGTCGTCGCTCATGTAGTCCAGGACGGCGAGGTCGTGCTCCGCCGTCACCACCATCCTGTCCTCCTTGGCCAGGTTCCTGATGATCCGTGCCGCCCGGGTCCTCTGGTAGATGTCCAGGAAGCTACTGGGCTCGTCGAAGAGGTATATCCGGGCGTCACGGCAGATCGCCGTAGCTATTGCGACTCGTTGGAGCTCTCCTCCGCTGAGCACGTTCATGTCACGGTCCAGTAGGTGCCCGATCTCAAGGTCGTCGATGATGGACTCCAGCACGCCGCGCTCGTCCAGCTTCCTCAGCACGTCCCCTACACTCCCCTTGACGACGCGGGGTATCTTGTCCACGTACTGGGGCTTGTGCACGGCCTTCATGGTGCCGTCGTAGACTCCGCCCAGGTACTCTTCCAGGGGCTTGCCCCTGAAGTACTCCAGCACCGCCTCCTTCTCGGCGGGCTTCTCGTGGTCCCCCATGTTGGGCACCAGTTCGCCGGACAGGATCTTCAGTATGGTGGACTTGCCTATGCCGTTGCGGCCGATGAGCCCCACCACCTCGTTCTTCCGGGGCGTCGGTAGCCTGAACAACGTGAACTCGTTGGGGCCGAACCGGTGGATGTGGTCCTTATCCAGCTCGTCTGGGAGGTTGACGATGCGCAGCGCGTCGAAGGGGCACTTGCGTACGCAGATGCCGCAGCCGCTGCAGATGATCTCGCTGACGTACGCCTTGTCCTCCTCGTCGAGGCGTATCGCCTCCCTTCGGGTGCGTACCATGGGGCAGAACCTGATGCAGACGTGGTCACACTTGTCGGACCTGCACCGCTCCTTGTCGACGACGGCTACACGCATCTGCCTGCACCTTTCGCGTTTAATCCAGCGCCGAGTTATTTAAGGGAATATCTAGAGGAGGGAAACGGGGCCTACAGACGCCATGAACAAGGGGGATTCACCTCTGGCTCGCCGATAGCCCCGCCAGCCAGCGCTCCGTCTCGCCGGTGGACCCGTGGCGAAGCCACGTCAGATGACTGTACTCTGGGCTCGCTAGCAGCTCAGGGAACAGCCGCCTCCGTTTCCAGTACGTCTTCAACACCCAGAGCGGCATGGAGTCAGGGCCTAATAGCGCAGAGAGCCCCTCCTTGTTGCCGTTCCACAGCTCCTCCCTGGTCAGTATGCGTCGCACCGTCCTCCTCAGCGTCCGCCAGAAGGCGACCCTGAACGGGTAGTCCAGCCACACTATGGTGTCCGCCCTGCCCCACAGGATGTCCCTGACCACCCTGTAGTTGCCGTCCGCCACCCATGACTCTCCCGACGTGGCTTCGAGTGTCCTCGACCGGAACTCCTCTTCGGGTACCTCTGTCCAGTCGGGGCCCCAGTGGAGGCTGTCGAGCTCGACGTGAGGCGCGCCGAGAGCCGCGGCTATCCTTGAAGCCACCGTAGTCTTCCCGGTGCCCGAGGTGCCGACCACCACGACCCGCCGCATGACGAGGAAGGATGCAGGGCTCAGATATAATGTTAAGGTATGGCGCCGCTACGCCTCTTGTGGAGAGCTACCGCTTCCCCACGAAGTACTCGTACGTCTCCCAGGCGCCCCCCGCGCTGTCAGAGGGCTTGACCTTCAGGACGGTTCCTCCGTTACCCTCGATGAAGCCCATCAGGGCGTTCTTCTCGATTCCATGCATCTCCATCGCGCCGCCCAACACCAGCCTCTGGATGAGGACCGCGGCTCTCTTCGGCAGGTAGTCCATGAGTTTTCTCCCGGTCTTCACGCTGGGCATGTGGAACACCAGTACACCCCTCCTCGACAGGGTCCTCAGGAAATCCTTGACATAGTTCAACGCGTGGACCGGCTTCACGTGCTGGAGGGTGATGTTCGAGTAGATGAGGTCGAAGTAACGGTCCGGGAACACCCGCAGGTTATCCTCTTCGTTCAATACGTATCTGCACCTCTCACCGTGCCTGTTCAGCTCGTCAGCCTTATCGATCATCGACGGCGCGATGTCCACGCCGATCACCTCGTCGTAGTACGCCGCCAAGGGCTGCGTGAGCCTGCCCACGCCGCAGCCGAAGTCGAGGGCTCTCCCCCGGGGGAAGCCTGCGTCCAGGGTCCCGATGTCCCGGATCAGGCACTCTATCTCTCTTCTACCGGTCTCGAAGAACTCCTCGACGTCCCACCTCATCCTGGTGGTGAGTACCGCGGTGAATGGGTTTCTACGCCCCATCTCGTCCCAGTTTCTCTGAAGCTCCCTGAGGCTCATGCACCGTAACAAGCCAGCCTCTTGAAAGAAACCTGATCTGTTACTAGCAGCGAACCGTTTAGGTCACTACGACGCCTGAAACAAAATAACCGTGGAGCCTTGGGCTCCTTGCACTCACGGCATCGGCTTGAGGCTGGACCCGCCCCGGGAAAGCGCCCGTAGCAGCACGTCCTCTACGACGCCCCTGTTCCCGGCGGGGTCGTACATCGCCTCCACGAGGGCGTCGTAGTCCAAGCTGTTCACCACGTCCGCCCCCCAGTTCAACGCGTTCATGCTCAGCACGAGCGCCCGCTCCACGGGTACCCTCACGGGGTTGATGTCGATGCCGTAATACCCGTCGTAGCCATGCATCTTGAACACCAGCAGCGTCGCCAGCATCTGATCGATGCCCAGCACCCCCACGTCCAGGTCCTGGTCGTAGTTGCCCAGGGGCTGGCTGTTCCAGTGGCTGTGCATCAGCCTCCCCTCCCTGAGCACCGACGCGAACGCGTACGCCAACTCCTCGTGCCCCATGAGAACGTGACCCACCTCCGGGTTCAGCCCCACCAACGCGTGTCCGTCGCTCAGCGTCTTCCTGTTCTGCGGAGCCTTCAGCATCGCCTCCACGTCCCTCGCCATGAGGAGGCCGTTGGCCGTGTTACGCCAGACGTTGTTCCCCCTGGGCTCGTAGGGCTTGGGCTCCAGCGCGACGCGTACACCGGGCACGGCATCCATGGCCTCGGCGAGCCCCCCCTCGAACCGCGTCCACATCCCGTAGAAGTCGTGGCCGAAGGGGTTCTCGTAGCCGTCTATGCCGGGCCAGATCACGGCGAACTCGGTGCCCAGCTCCTTGTTGAGCCTCAGCGCCTCGATGGTCCTGTCTATCGCGTGCCGCCTCACCTCGGGGTCCGGGTTGCTCAGGCTGCCGAACTCGTACCGGCGGTCGTAGAACAGGAACGGGATGGCCGTGATGAGCTTGATCCCTGTCATCCTCTCCAGCGCCGTGTACATGTGGAGGTTCTCCCTGTTCACCTCGTTGGGGTAGTGGGCCTCGACGCCGAACCCGGAGTCTATATACCCCTCGTCATGCATCCACGCAATCTTGTTCAGCGTGTCCTCTATGCTCCCCTTGTCCACATATGCGTCGTGGAACCTGCTGGCCCCCGGGTAGAAATACCAGACCCCGGCGCTGAACCTGGGCTTCAGAGCCGTACCCTTGAGGTGGCCGAGCATCTCCTCCCTGTCCCTGACAGCCCTTTGAGAACGAAGATCCTTCAAAAAGGCACCACTCTCAGCATGTCCCCCCGTGTTTAAAGGATTAACCATGACCGTCTAGGCTTCCACGAGGTAGAAGTAGAGCACGAAAGCCACCGCTCCCATCATGCATAGGACCATGTTCAACGACGCCTCACCCATTGACCTAGTCGTTGAAGAACTCTCTCAAGTCCCTGCTCAGCCTATCCTGGGTGGACTGCAGCCTCTCGTAGATCTCTACGTTTCGTCGTATGGGCTTCAGCCTGCTGGATTCGTCGAGCTCGACTAGATCATCTGTGATTTCGCTCATGGTTACCCGTTCTCCCTGCTGGAGCCTGTACGTCCACATGGCCTGGAGGGCGGCGCCGTAGGCTGCCCCTTCCTCTTCTTTTAGGGTCACGATCTCGGCGTTGAACACGTCGGCGGCGATCCGTCTCCACGCCCTGTTCCTCGCCCCGCCTCCGGTGAGCCTGATCTCCTCCGGGTCTATACCCAGCTCCCTCATCCTGTTGAGGCCGTAGTTGAGTCCCATGGTGGCACCCTCCATTGCGGCGCGGGCCAGGTGCCCCGCCTTGAAGCTCGCGGGGGTGAGGCCGTAGTAGACGCCTTTCCCGTGGGGCACGTTGGGGACGCGTTCTCCCGTGAGGTAGGGGAGAAGCACGAGGCCGTCGCAGCCGGGCGGGGTCTCCGAGACGACGGTCTCCAGCTCGGCGTGGCTGAGCCCAAGGAGTCCGCGCACCAGCTCGGTGGCCACAGTCACGTTCATGGTGCACACGAGGGGGAGCCAGCCGTTCGTGGAGTCGCAGAACGCGGCCACCTCGCCTCTGGGGTCGACCACCGGCGCATCTGAGTAGGCGTATATGGTCCCTGAGGTGCCGAGGCTCACCGTCACCTTCCCGGGGGACGTGTTCCCCGTCCCGATGGCGCCCATCATGTTGTCGCCTCCACCGGCGGAGACCAGCACGTCGTCGCCGAGGCCCAGCTCTGAGGCTATCCTTCGAGTGACAACTCCGGCTGGTCGGTCGCTCGGCTTTAGCTCCGGGAGCCACTCGATGAGCTCTGGGTCGATGGCGTCGATGACCTCTTTCCGCCACTTCCTCCTGCGCACATTCATCAACGCCGTCCCGGAGGCGTCGCCGTACTCCATCGTGGCCTCCCCGGTGAGCACATAATTCAGGTAGTCGTGGGGCAGGAGCACGTGCCTGAGCCTGGCGTAGTTGTCCGGCTCGCGGCGCCTCAGCCACAGTATCTTCCCGGCGGTGAAGCCCGGCGGTATGCTGTTCCCCGTGAGCCTGATGACCTCCCCTACGCCGCCCAGCGCCTCCGTCAGTTCGCTGCACTCCTTCGCCGTGCTGGTGTCGTTCCACAGCTTCGCCGGCCTGATCACGGCGCCGCTCCCGTCGAGGGGGACGAACCCGTGCTGCTGGCCGCTGACCCCGATGGACCGCACCTTACCCGGGTCTACGCCCGCGTCCTTCAAGGCGCCCCTTATGGTCTGCTTCATGGCGTCGGCCCAGGTCTCGGGGTGCTGCTCCATGTGGCCGTGGGGCAGCCCCTCTATGAGGCCGTAGCTCACTGACGCACTGCCCCTCACCCTGCCCTCGGCGTCCACCACGACGGTCTTGGTACCCTGGGTCCCGCTGTCCACGCCTACGAAGAAACCCGGCATCGCAGATCACCGTGACTATGTCCTTAACCGTATAAGTCGATTAGGAGCAGTGGACGTTTAATACAATCTAAATACACGGCGCCAGAGATATACTGAGAGGGTTTTACATGCGTTCATCCATACTGGCCGAGATCGATCTGCCTGACTTCGGGATGCCCAAGGTGGAGCCAAGGGTTTCCGGGGAGAACTACCAGACCAGGCTGGAGAAGCTCTACGAGGCAGCCGATGGCGCGGGGTTCACATCATTCGTGGTCTACGGGGACAGGGAGCACGGCGCCAACCTCGCCTACCTGACGGGGTACGACCCCAGGTTCGAGGAGTCCATGCTCATAATGGACGTGGCTTCTAGGAAGACGACCCTCGTGATGGGCCACGAGGGGCTCGGCTACTTCCCGGTCTCACCCGTGAAGGAGAGCCTCAGACCGGTGCTCTACCCAAGCTTCAGCCTCATGGCCCAGGACCGGTCCACGACTCGGCCCATCAGCATGATGCTCATGGAGGCCGGGATCGAGGACGGCGACAGGGTGGGCGTCGCTGGCTGGAAGTACTACACGGAGAAGGAGACCGCTAACCCGGAGTACTGGCTCGAGGTCCCCTCGTACATCGCCGACGCCCTCAGGGAGGCGGTGGGCAAACGCAACGTGGTGAACGCCAACAGCCTATTGATGCACCCCACGGACGGCCTCAGGGCCGTGAACGAGGTTGATCAGCTGGCGTGGTTCGAGTACGCGGCCAGCCACACTTCCCAGGCCGTCCGGGACGTGGTGTTTAACCTTGAGCCTGGGATGACCGAGTACGAGGCGGTCAGGCTCATGAAGGTCACGGGGATACCCCTCTCCTGCCACCTGATGCTGAGCTCGGGGCCCAGGGCCTTCATGGGGCTCCCCAGCCCGTCCAGCAGGGTCATAGACGTGGGGGACCCGTTCACCACGGCTTACGGCGTCTGGGGCGCCCTAAACTGCCGCGCCGGCTGGGTCGTCGAGGACGAGTCCCAGCTGCCCGAGGAGATCAGGGACTACGTCCCCAAGCTGGTGGCTCCGTACTTCGAGGCCGTCGCCGAGTGGTACAGGCTGGTCGGGGTCGGGGTCGAGGGAGGCGTGCTCTACAAGGCCATCCACGACCGCATCGGTGACCCCTTCTTTGGGGTACACCTCAACCCGGGGCACCTCATACACCTCGACGAGTGGCTCAACAGCCCCATATACAGGGGCTCACGGTTGAAGCTGAGGTCGGGGATGGCCCTCCAGGTTGACGTGATACCCGCCACCGGCACCCCCTACTTCACCACAAACATGGAGGACGGCGTAGCCTTGGCGGACAGCAAGCTTAGGGCCGACTTCGCGGCCGCCTACCCGGGGGCGTGGGACAGGATACAGGCGAGGAGGGATTTCATGGCTGACGTCCTAGGGATAAGTCTGAAGCCGGAGGTGCTGCCCTTCAGCAACCTCGCGGCCCATCTGCCGCCGTTCCTCCTCTCCCCCAACATGGGCATGAAGCTGACGGGCTAGACCGTCTTCGCCCACTCGTTAAGCTCCTGAAGCGCCAATGCGACGGTGGGCACATAGCTCTGGTAAGGCCCAATCTCCCTGTTAAGGTTCTCCAGAAGGCTCTTAGCCTCGGCAACCCGCTCCTCGGTGGGCTCCGCCACGCAGGCGTCTATCCTTTTGAGGGCGTCGATGCCCTCACCCACCATGGGGCCGAAGCCCCTGTAGTTCTCGAGGAGAATCACTGCGTCCCTTATTTTCTTCCTTAGGTCCTCGGTCTCCATGCAGTTTCCTTTTGATAATGGTCTATATAAGGCGGGGGTGGTCGTCGTTGCCTTTCGAATGTAAAATTTCATGGAAAGCGCAATTATGGGGCCACTTACCTTTTAAGTTTGTAACGATCAATCATGGATATGCAGGGCGTCATCGGTGTATACTCAAAACAGGGAGCCTGCACCAAGAGCCTTCAAATTCTCTACGGGGTACAGCACAGGGGCCAGGAGAGCAGCGGCCTCACTGCGGGCGGCAACAACAGCCTGCGGACGTGGAAGAGGAAGGGGCTGGCCAGCGGCGTCTTCAACGAACTGTTCCGCTCCTTCATGCACCCCAACGACTACGCCGTCATAGGGTGCGCCAGCGGCGAGAACGCCGACAACGGCTTCTCGCCCCTCGAGTCGAGGCGTCATGAGCGATTCGTCTTCAGCGTCGCCTTGGACGGCTACTTCCCCCGGGAAGGGGGAACCAACGAGGAGGTCGTCGCGAGGAGCCTCCACCAGTACCTGAGCAAGGGCAACGGGTTCAGGGACGCCCTGGCGGAGACCATGAGGAAGCACAGGGACGCCTACTACAGCCTGGTGGCATGCGTCTGGGACAGGGAGGAGAGTAAGAGCCGTCTGTACGCCGCCAGGGACGAGCGCGGTGTGAGGCCGCTCTACGTCGCCGCCAACGACGCCAGCAGCTACGTCGCAAGCGAGTCGGCGCCCATCGACGTCCTGGAGAACATGGGGGAGCACTTCACCATGAGGAGGGACGTTACCCCAGGCTCAATCCTTTGCATCGACGAGAACGGCATCGAGGAGACCCAGGTGCTGGAGCCGAGGCGCGCCCACTGCGTCTTCGAGTGGGTCTACTTCGGCCGCCCCGACTCGGTGATAGAGGGTAGGACTGTTCACGCGGCGCGTAAGGCGCTGGGCCACGCCCTCGTCGAGCTCCACGGCCTCAGGGACGAGTACGGTATCACGGAGGGGACCCCAGATGACCTGGTGGTCATCCCCGTGCCCGACTCGGGTAGGTCGGTGTGCACGGGCGTCGCGGAGGGGCTCGGCGTCACCGCCGACGAGGGGGTCATCAAGAACGCGTACATGGGGAGGACGTACATCATCGACGACCCGGAGTATAGGAAGCTGGCGTCCGACCTGAAGCACAACGTCATCAGGGAGACCGTGGACGGCAAGAAGGTGATAATAACCGACGACAGCATCGTCAGGGGCACCGTCAGCGAGTCGGTGGCCCAGAACCTCGTCAAGGCCGGGGCCAGGGAGGTGGAGTTCCTGGTGAGCTACGCCCCCATATTCCACCCATGCTTCAGCGACCCCCGGGACAAGCCCCTCGCGGCGCGGCCCTACATGGGGAAGAGCCTCGAGGAGATAGGGGACCTGGTCTCGCAGGGTCTGCCCAGCATCAACAGGGTGCGGTACAACGACGAGGAGCACATACTGGCGGCGGTGGGGCTGCCCAGGGAGCACATCTGCACCTACTGCATAAGCGGCCGAAACCCGTTCAAGCAGTAAACTGTGCCGCTCACCCATACAGCAATTCTTATATAACCTCCCGGCGTCTACGGTGGCGTCGAGGTGAAAATGTTGACAGGTGAATGTATTAATACCGTCGCATGCCTCACCTCTAGAATCTAGCCAGGTTTCTGTCTGCCCCGCGGAGGAGCGCAAAGCTGTCTGACGTAAAGATAGACAGCGGCATGATTCGCCGCGTAGCCGAGGCGGCGCGCCTCAGCCTCACAGACGAGGAGCTGGAGCGGTACGAGCAGCAGCTCAAAGTGATTCTCGAAGCGTTCAGGATGCTGGACGAGGTAGACACCGAGGGCGTGGAGCCCAGCTTCCACCCCGTCGAGCTGGAGGACGTCCTCAGGGAGGACAAGCCCAGCAAGTGGAGTTGGGACCCCCTGGCAAACTCGGAGCACAAGGAAGACGGGTACTTCAGGGGGCCGAGGATACAGTGAGCGTGCTGGAGCGGGCGCACAGCATAAACCATAGGTACAGGGCCTTCAACCACGTCGCCGAGTCCCTGGAGGCTGAGGCCGGGGGGCGGCTAGCCGGCGTCGCCGTCTCCGTCAAGGACAACGTGTGTGTGAAGGGGATGCCCTCCACCGCCGGCTCCAAGGTGCTGGAGGGCTACATGCCTCCCTTCGACGCCACCGTCGTGGCCAAGTGCAGGCTTGAAGGCGCCGCCATCCTTGGGAAGACAGCCCAGGACGAGTTCGGGTTCGGCACCTTCAACGTCAACACGCCCTACAGCGTGCCCCTCAACCCCCACGACCCCGAGAGGAGTCCAGGCGGCAGCTCCGGCGGCGCAGCCGTGGTCACGGCGGTGGCGGATTTCCCGCACCTAGCCATAGCGGAGTCCACGGGCGGCTCCATAAGCTGCCCGGCGAGCTTCTGCGGAGTAGTTGGGATAACGCCCACCTACGGCCGGACCAGCAGGTGGGGTCTCATCGACTACGCCAACAGCCTGGACAAGATAGGCTGCATGGGGAGGACGGTGAGGGACGCGGCTCTGCTCCTCTCCGTTATCTCAGGCCCAGACAGGTATGACTCCACCGTGCTCCACGCCCCAGTCGAGGACTACGTGGCTTACGCCGGGAAGCCCGTGAAGGGGCTGCGGGTAGGCGTTCCGAGGGAGTACTTCGGCGAGGGCGTGGACCAGGGCGTCTCGGAGGCCGTATGGGGCGGCGTCAAGCGCCTTGAGGACCGGGGCGCGGATGTCCGGGAGGTCTCGCTGCCTTTCACCAGGTACAGCCTCAGCAGCTACTACATCATCGCCATGGCGGAGGCGTCGACAAACCTGGCCAAGTACTGTGGCCTCAGGTACGGCCTCCACCTGCCCCTGGAGGGTAGCTTCGACGAGTACTTCAGCGCCGTCCGCAGCATGGGGTTCGGCGACGAGGCAAAGCGACGCATAATCCTCGGCACCTACGCCAGGATGGCTGGGTACAGGGACGCCTACTACCTGAAGGCGTTGAAGGTGAGGACCCGGGTCATCGAGGACTTCAGACGCGTCTACAGAGACGTCGACGTCCTGGCTGCGCCGTCGATGCCCGTGGTGGCGCCCAGGTTCGACGAGATCGCCGACATGGAGCCCATACAGCACTACATGATGGACATGCTCACTGTGGCGCCTAACCTCGCCGGGGTCCCCATGGTCTCGGTGCCCTGCGGAGAATCCGACGGGATGCCCGTTGGTCTCCACATCATGGCCGACTACTTGGGAGAAGGCGACATGATCCGCGCCGCCGCGGCGGTGGAGGCGAGCTAAGATGGAGGCGACCATCGGCCTAGAGGTTCACGTCCGCCTCAGGACGGAGAGCAAGCTGTTCTGCGGCTGCAGCACCGAGACGGTGGGTGCCGAGCCCAACATGAACACCTGCCCCATCTGCCTCGGGTATCCGGGTAGCAAGCCCATGGTGAACAGGAAGGCGGTGGAGCACGGGGTAAGGGTGGCCAAGGCCCTGAACTGCGGCCTCGCATCCATGGTCCGGTTCAGCAGGAAGAGCTACTTCTACCCCGACATGCCCAAGAACTATCAGATAACCCAGTACGAGGTGCCTCTCGCCGAGGGAGGCTACCTCTCGGTGAACGGTAGAAGGATCAGGGTTAGGCGGGTGCATCTGGAGGAGGACCCCGCCAGGCTGGTTCACGTGGGCGGAGACATCACCTCCTCACGGTACAACCTCATCGACTACAACAGGAGCGGGGTGCCGCTCGCCGAGATCGTGACGGAGCCCGACATCGGGGACACCAGGGAGGCCAGGCTGTTCCTGGAGAAGCTCGGCGTCATGTTGGACCACCTGGGGGTCTACGATCCCCACGCGGAGGGCTCGCTCAGGGTCGACGCCAACGTGAGCGTCGACGGCGGCAGCCGCGTCGAGGTGAAGAACATCACGGGTTTCAGGAACGTGGAGAAGGCGCTCAACTTCGAGGCGGTGAGGCAGCGAAGCATGGCGCGGATGGGCATCGACGTGAGCAGGGAGACCCGGCACTTCGACGCCGAGACGGGCAGCACCAGCAGCCTCCGCAAGAAGGAGCAGGAGGAGGACTACGGGTACATAATAGAGCCTGACCTCGTGAAGATCAACCTCAGGCCCGAGTGGGTGGAGAAGATCATGGCCACCATGCCCGAGCTCCCCGACCAGAGAACCCGGCGACTCGTGGAGCAGCACGGGATAAGCGGGTTCCAGGCAGAAGTCATAGTCGACGCGGGCCTAGAAATGAGCCTGTTCTACGAGGAGTGCTGCCGCCTACACGGGGACGCCGAGACGGTGGCTAACTGGCTGGTCACGTACCTCCTGAAGAGCCTCAACTACATGGGGCTATCCCTGAGGGAGAGCGGCGTCAAGCCGGGTACCTTCGTGGAGCTCCTGACGCTCATCGACGAGGGCGTCATCTCGGAGCGCACCGCAAAGGAGCTCATTAAGGACTACGCGGCGACGGGGGAGTCGCCCCGCCGGATAGTCGAGGAGAAAGGACTGGTCCTCATGGATGTGGAGAAGCTTAGGAATGTTGTCGGTGAGGTTTTGTCGGAGAACCCTAATGCGGTAGAGGACTACCTCGGCGGCATGGGCAAGGCGTCTGAGTACCTGGTGGGGCAGGTTCTTCGCCGCGTCAGGGCCCGCGCCGACGCGAACGTGGTTAGAAAGATTATAATAGAGATGTTAGACTCCAATGGAGAATATGCCTCGGTAGCTCAGTAGGTAGAGCCCCTGCCTGTTAAGCAGGTGGTCGGAAGTTCGAGTCTTCCCCGGGGCGCCATTAATTTTTCCAAGGGTTTCCATGAATCTATCTTTAAAACTCTATGGAGTATACGGAACCTCAGCAAGAACGCTCAGAGAATCTACGCTAAGAACCTGAGGAGACTTGCTAGAGAATCAGACCTAGACAAACCAGATTCAGTTGAATCCTGAGGTTGTTTAGTATTAGTAATTAATAAAATTCATAAATCGATTTAGTTCAAGCAATAACCATGTCAGTTGAACAAGATATTTTAAACATGCTTTCTCAGGGAGAAAAGGTTCTGTTTCAATCGCGTCAATCTAGATTTAAACCAGGTGGTTCAAAATTCACTCCTAATACAATCTATCTTTCTAACCAAAGAATATTATTTAGAAACCCAAGATTACTGGGTCTGAAAAAAGAATATATCGACATATATTACCGCGATATTAACCAAGTTCGTTTAAAAAAGGGCGTGTTTTCAACTGAAATATTATTGATGAGTAGATTTCAAGACGAACCAATAACCCTTCCCGCTGTGGATAAGAAAGATGCTGAATACATTGGTGGAATGATACGAAAAGGTATGGCAAGCCAACTTGAAGGCCAGAATATAGCAGAGATAGCCAGTGCACCTGTTATAGCAAAACAGGAAATAATGGATCCCATGGAACAGCTATTACAGCTTGGTAAACTAAGAGATGCTGGTTTAGTCTCAGATGAAGAGTTCGATCAAAAGAAAAAGGAGATAATGGCACGTATCTAGTTTCTCGCTCCCACAACTAACACCCAACAATGTTTATTTTGGTATAAAAATAAATAGTGGTGGGGATAGGTTCATCACGCCCTCACCCCTTGGCTCTGAAGCTATTAAAAAAAGCTGAACAAAATGATAACGGTATTTTCATCTTAAACCATAATGTGTTAATCACCAATTCATAATTTATTTATTTATGAAAGTATCCAAAAAAGGGATATGGGTAAGAAGACTTCAATAATTATTGTATCGGTAATTGCGATAGCCGTCTTCATTATTCTACAAAGATATCCGACAGATAGTCTAGATAGCATTGACATCCGTAAACCCCAAATTCGAAGATACGTTGATTTTTCAATAACATTTCAACTTGGATACGGAACCTGGTATAGTAGTCAAGAGGATATTCCATACTATAGCCAGACAGTGAACGCAGTCGTCAGAAATGTTGGGAATATGAATGCTGACAATGTATATATTAGAGCAGAATTTAGTGGAGACGAAATATATTCCTCTACTGTAGATATTCCTGCTGGAGCGGTATATTCTCTGAATCTTGTAGACATTGATATAAAATACGATAGCTCAGGAACACTTAGTTTATCTGCGTCATGTGATGAAGAAAGCGAATACAGCACCTATACCATCTCAGCAGTTTTTCCAAGGTATGAAGATGTAGATATTTTAAGGTTATACATTACTCCAGACCATCCTAAGGTTATCGCTCTTCGAAACCAAATAGTTCAGAACAGTTTGATTCATTGGAAGTCGATAAGGGACTGGGTAGGTAACAATATCAAGTATGAATATGATAGTAACCAATTTGGGAAAACTGAATATTGGTTGCTTCCATGGGAAACTATTGAGAAAGGTCAAGGAGATTGTGAAGACCAAGCTATACTCTTGTGTAGTTTGCTTAGGGCAGATGGATGGGATAGTGATGAAGTGTATGTTGTGTGTGGTTTAGTAAATAATGGGGAAGCAGGCCATGCATGGGTGTGTCTTAAATTAACAGAATTATTGGGTAAGGAGCTTTGGATAAATTTAGAACCTACTGCAGGGGGAATAATAGATTCGGAGTTCTCAGACTTATATTCGATTATAAATGAATTAAGCGGAAGTACAATACGTCAACTCCGATTTAACGATATAAATTTTAAAAGTTTTGAATAAGAATGTATTGACAAGTTGTACCATGAAACGAGTTGATGAGCCCCTGCCTGTTAAGCAGGTGGTCGGAAGTTCGAGTCTTCCCCGGGGCGCCAAACTCACCCCAGACGACTTAAAGTAAAATATCTTAACGCCATTATTTTCTCTGTGACCGGCAAGCCTTTACTTCTCTTCGACATGGACGGCACCCTCATAAAGATGACAGACGCCTCCAGGCACAGCCAACGCATACGGCACAACGTGTCCTACGGCTCCGTAAAGCATCGTATGAAGGAGATCGCCGCGGCCCACGGAGTGCCGTATGAGGATGTATCTAATTTGGAGAGGATGGCGCACATCTGGAACGCCGCGAGGGCCTACGCGGACCACAACGGCTTCCCGGAGGAAGACACGCAGGCCCTGATGAGCGCCATCAACGTGCCCTTCATGGAGGAGGAGAAGGCCGACCACGCGATTAGCGTCCTCATCCCCGGCACGGTGGAGGCGCTGACGACGCTCAGAGACCTGGGCTACGAGATGGCGCTGGTGACCACGGCCTCAAGGTGGTCGGTCGAGAGGATACTCGGCAGCCCAGAGTATGGGCGCCTCGGACGATTCTTCACACACACGGTGACCAGGGACGACTGCACCTACGTCAAGCCCGACCCCGAGGCCATAGAGAAGGCGTTACGGCTCTACGGCAGAGACGGCTTCGTCTACATCGGGGACTCGGACCACGACGCCGAGGCCGCCAAGGTGGCTGGAGGAGCCTTCATACTCATAAACACAAGATGCTACGAACAGGAACACATTAAACGGCTTGAACCCGACGCCGTGATCACAGGCCCCGATGAACTACCCGACGTTCTTCAAAGCCTCGGATACGCCTGAGGAAAAGATCAGGGCTGTACGGCCTCCCGTTAACTTTATGTCCCGCCCACACGCACCACCACGGATATGAGGTTCAACTCCCGGCGCTCACCCGTCTACGGCACCCACGGCATGGTGGCCAGCAGCCAGCCCCTCGCCTCCATGGCTGGAGTAAGCGTCCTGCAGCGAGGAGGAAACGCCGCCGACGCAGCCGTAGCCGTCGCGGCGGCCCTCAACATGACTGAGCCCACGAGCACGGGAATAGGCGGAGACTGCTTCTGCCTCTTCTTCGACGCAGAGAACAAGGAGGTGAAGGCGCTCAACGCGAGCGGCAGGGCCCCCGCCGGCCTCAGCATAGAGTACCTGGCGGAGCAAGGCATCACGGCGCTCCCACGGGTCAGCGTCCACACCGTCACCGTGCCCGGCGCGGCGGCGGGCTGGGTCGACACGGTGGAGACCTTCGGCACCATGACGATGCATGAGGTGCTCGCCCCCGCCATCAAGCTGGGAGAGGAAGGCTTCCCCGTGAGCCCCATCACCGCGAGGGCGTGGGACAGAGGCATACCCCGACTCAAGAACGGCCCCCACTACGAGGAGCTCCTCATAGACGGCGAGGCGCCACGCGCCGGCGGACTCATGAAGAACAAGAACCTGGCCCGCACCTTCAGGGAAGTAGCCGAGCACGGCAAATCCGGCATCTACGAGGGCAGGATCGCTGAGGAGATCGTGAAGGTGCTGGGCGACATGGGTGGAACCATGACCCTGGACGACTTGAAGAGCCACAGGAACACCTTCCCGGAGCCCATCACCACCAACTACAAGGGGCTAGACGTCTACGAGGTCCCGCCCAACGGGCAGGGCATCACCGCCCTCATCGCCTTGAATATCCTAGAGGAGTACGACTTCGACGGCGTCCCCCACGGCTCGGTCAAGCATCTTCACACCCTCATCGAGGCCATGAGGCTGGCCTTCGCGGACACGCGGTGGTACGTGGCCGACCCCGACGTGGTCCACGTCCCGGTCAAGGAGCTCATCAGCAAGAGGTACGCTGCTACGCGCCGCAGGCTGCTGGACCCTGAGAAGGCCTCGGTGGGTGTCCAGAGGGGCTCGCCCGTAGCGGGAAGCGACACCGTGTACTTCTGCGTCGTAGACGGAGAGGGCAACGCCTGCAGCTTCATCAACAGCAACTACAACGGCTTCGGCACCGGCATCATCCCCAGGGGCTGCGGCTTCACCCTCCAGAACAGGGGCTACGGCTTCAGCCTCGACCCCAAGCACCCCAACAGGCTCGAGCCGGGGAAACGGCCCTACCACACCATCATCCCCGGGATGGCGACGAAGGAAGGCGAGCTCTACGCACCCTTCGGCGTCATGGGCGGCTATATGCAGCCCCAGGGCCACGTCCAGGTGGTCGTCAACATCGTGGACTACGGGATGAATCCCCAGGAGGCTCTCGACGCCCCCCGGTTCTGCATCCTAGACGGCACCAGCGGCGGCAAGGTGCACCTGGAGGACGGGATCAGCGTACAGGTGATGAGTCAGCTGGCCGCAATGGGGCACGAGGTCGTGCCGGCGTCAGGGTGGAGAAGAGTAGTCTTCGGGAAAGGCCAGATCATCCACAGGAACCCGGAGACAGGGGTCCTCACCGCAGGCTCCGACCCCAGGGGGGACGGGTGCGCCATCGGCTGGTAGCGTCTACCTCGTCCACCTTTCTCTCAGCATCTCCTCCACGTCCGTCGCGTCGCTCAGGTGGTCGTGCTCTGATGCCCAGATGTGAAGGAAGACGCCTGTGACGTTGTGGCTCCTGAGCGTGTCCAGCGCGGCCTCGTAGCACCTCGATAACGTTAACGTCGGGAACCTGCACATGCTGGGAATGAGAAGCCTCAGGGAATTCATCGACAGGCTGTGATGCTACTCAAGGTTGAGGATGCTGATTTGAGATCGTCGTGGCATCTACCATTGGAGATGCGCTTCTCTCTCAGGCGTACCCACCGTTTGAATCCAGTCTAGCCTTCCACCATGAACTCTATCCAAGGCGTATACGTCTCCTCTTCGACTTCGAGGCGGGAGATTTGCTTCCCTATCCGATACCTGCCTTCACCTAACCATCTGATGTCCACGACCGGCCTATACGTCTGCCCTGGAGCTAACACTTTACACGCCGCATCATACCCAGAGTCGGGGGCATGGACGTTCAGCTCATGCCAATAGTCGCCGGTCCATTCCTGAATCCTGTAATCGACGTCAACCATGATAGTATCTCTGTAGATGTTGTGCACGGTCAAGACAAGGACTTCATCAACCTTGTAGACCTCTTTGTCTAGGCTCATGACATGTTTACCGTTCGACGTGGTTAACCAGGTGTAGGACAATGCTAGGACGATAAGAGCCATTACCGCAATAGTTAACTTAAATATTCTATTGTATGTTTGAGTCATAATCCATGGAAATGTGTTATGAGCGAAGAAAATAAAATTATTGTTTAGTTATGTGACACTCATTTAAATATGGTTTAAAGCCGGATAGTCTTCATATATAACCATGCGGAGCGATAATCGGTATTTCCTATTACTCGGCATATGCCTCGCCTTCCTGACCCTAACGATAGCCTACAGCACATTGTCTCACACAGGTTCGCCGCCTCAGCTCTCCGCGAGCGACGAGGTCTCAGGGATCGTCATCCACCGAGACGGAGCCCAGATCTGGCTGAGGTTAACCACTCCAGACCAGGTGAACAATGTCTCGATAGGTGAGATAGAGGCTTACCGTGTTCTTGACAAGTACGCCGAGGACTTTGACGTCGGCGACTTGCTGAAAGGAAAACTACTCGGCAACAAGACCATCAGCCACGAGCCCGGTGTACCGTTCTTCGAGCATGATTGGGATTACGGGTTCGTGAATAGGGGAGACCTGCTGTTATTCGGAGGAGGCAGGATCAAACACGACCTTTCTAAGCCTTACCCATCGCTATCGTTCAGCATAAAAAACTTAGGAGCAAAGGAGATCATAGCGATTAGAGCCAGAATCAACGAGCTTGATCTACCATACACTTTCGGGGTCTCACAAGACTCTCCATTAGAGCCGTCAAGAGGCGAGAGTTTCTCACACTATACGGCGTGGTATTCTCCGGGTGGGGGTACTGGTGGATATGTTCCAGAGGATGGCGAGGAGTACACGGTCACGGTTACTGTAAAGTTCAGTGATTACTCTACTCGGACCTTTACCAAATCGGGTGTATACAGGGAAGAAGATAATAGGGGATCTATCTGTTTTATGGTGAGCCGGAGTTTTATTTACTTCAGTGAGCCTGATCTTCTCTGGCTTGGCCACGGATTGGGTGGCTCTCTGAGTTTATCTTTCCGAAACGAGTGGTATGGATCGAATCAGACAGTTGAGCAGTTGGAGCTATACCTCGAGGACACCCTTGTCTGGGAGGAGCCCGTCAGGATTAGCCCAACGAAATATTTCGCAGTCACGGTACACATACCCTTCGACCCGGTCCCAGGAAAGAGATATGATATAACCTTGGTGGCCCACTCGACTACAGGCTTCAACTCGACGTACACGGCGCCAACTCTGTGCCAATTCATTAGAATACGATGATTCCTCCGATGAGCGGCCTCACACCGATCCCATCAATAAAACCTGAAGCTACAATAGCCGCGTACAGCAAATAAGGGTCAGTGAGTTAGCGCGGGCTCGGGACACAGGTTCTACTGATTAGCCTCTCGTAGCCGCTGTACCCGTTTGTCTCGGGGCTCGAGAAAAGGAAGTAGATGAACCCTACGTCCTCCTCCGTAATTGGCCTTTGAGCCTCTCCGTTTCAAGCCTGGGCGTCTCCATGGGGTTCAGTCCCCATGACGTGGTTTCTCAGGTAAACGTACCTGGAAGCGGCTCACGGATTTCGATGTGACCTGCCACTGGTTACATCTGGAAAAATTTTATTCGCGTCTCCTCCAGACGAGCCTGCAGAGGCTGTCCCTGCTGAACGTCTTCTCGCGGGTCACCGTCCACGCCGGGTTGAATCCCTGCCAGAACGCGTCGTCCGTGACGCCGCAGTATATGTCCCCGAGCTCCTCGGCTCTTTCACCCAGCCTTGCGAAGGCGTCCTCCAGGGGGCAGTAGCTGTACTCGACCATCTTCTCGTCCGGCTCGTCCAGCGCGACGCCTCCCTCCCACGCCAGCGCGTACAAGGGGCCGTTCTCGTCTCTGTGGTTCCTCCACGTGTTCTCGATGCCCCGGGCCTCGTAGCTCTTCCGCGTCTTCTCCCCGGAGTCCCTGCTCATCTCCCGGACCGTTTCACGGATTACTTTCCTTCCCTCGTCCATGCCCAGGTGCTCGATGAGGGCCTCCGCCATATACACGAAGACCTTGGCGCGGCTGGCCTCGAACCCCTTGATGATGTCTCCTCTGCTTAACGGCTCCATGAAGCCTCAATAATGACATGCAGAGTTAAGGCTATTCCCCGACGGATACCTTAAGGCGCTTCTCCCTTCTCTCGGCTAGGCACAGGGGACACTCCAGCCGCTGCTCTTAGCCGCTCGGATAGTTCTCGACTAAGCCGTGCACCGGGCACTCGAACTGGTAGTGGGGAAGCTCTCCCCTCCAGCCGTCCCTGCTCTTGTGGCCGGTGTAGACGTAGCCGCTGAGCTGCATCTTGAGGCGGTTGAGAAGCTTGATCCTCTGGTCCATGGTTACTCCCACCATTATTCTGATTTATCTTTTAATGAAGATGAGTCTGTATCAAGAGACTACACAATACATGGATCAGTGTTCCATGAACCTGGCTCCACAGGATGGAGCCGGCCTCGGTCATTGGAAAGAGTCATTAACAGGCTGAGATAAGATTCAGTGTCTAAAATGACGGGTTTCGTGGACGCAGCCGACATACTGAAAGGCAGGTACGAGGAAGGCGCCGAGGTCAAGCTCCGCGGCTGGATATACACCAGCAGGAGCAGCGGAGGCATCCAGTTCCTCGAGCTCAGAGACGGGTCAGGAGTGATCCAGTGCACCCTGAATAAGCGCGACGTCGACGAAGATACCTTCAACGAGGTGGAGAAGTACCCCCTCGAGACCGCCCTCGAGCTGAGGGGTGTCGTCAAGAGGGACGACCGCGCGCCGGGTGGCTGGGAGCTCAGGGTGAACGGCGTCGGCGACGTCTACGTGGCCCAGCCGGACTACCCGATAGTGAAAAAGGAGCAGGGAATCGAGTTCCTCATGGACAACAGGCACCTCTACATCCGCGAGCCCAAGCTCCAGAACATATTCCAGATCAGAGCCAAGTTCCTGGAGGCCGCCCGCTGCTGGTTCAAAGACAACGGGTACACCGAGGTCCACACCCCCATGTTCATGACCGCCAGCGTCGAGGGAGGCAGCACCCTCTTCAGCGTCGAGTACTTCGACAAGAAAGGCGTCTACCTGAGCCAGAGCTGGCAGCTCTACGCCGAGGCCCTCATCAGCAGCCTGGGCAAGATATACACCATCGCGCCCAGTTTCCGCGCAGAGCCCAGCAGGACGCGGCGGCACCTCAGCGAGTTCCTCCACATGGAACTCGAGGAGCCGTGGATCGACCTCGACGGCATCATGACCACAGGCGACAGGCTCGTGAGCCACATCGCCAACGTCCTCGGCGAGGAGATCCCCGAGAAGGTTAGGAAGGCGGGCGGAGACCCGGGCTACCTGGCCGGCTTGAAGCCCCCGTTCCCCAGGATGAGCTACGACGACGCCGTGGAGACCGTTCAGAAGCAGGGCGTCGAGATGTACTGGGGCGACGACTTCGGTTGGCAGCAGGAGGAGCCCCTCACCGAGCAGTTCGAGAAGCCCACCTGGGTCGTTGGGTTCCCAAGCGGCATAAAGCCCTTCTACCACATGCCCAACCCCGACCGAGCCGAGGTGACCATGAGCGCGGACCTCCTGGCGCCTGCGGGCTACGGCGAGATCATCGGCGGAGGCCAGCGCGTCCACGACTACGAGCAGCTCTACCAGCGCACCATCGACGACGGCCTGGACCCGAGCAACTACGAGTGGTACATGGACCTCAGGAAGTGGGGGACTGTGCCTCACAGCGGGTTCGGCCTAGGCGTGGAGCGGGTGCTCATGTGGATGCTCAAGCTGGAGCACATCAGGGACACAGTGCCGTTCCCGAGGGACATGCGCAGGGTCTACCCGTAATCACCTTTTTTAGCCGCCACACGGTTCAAACCACCATGTTCTGGCTGGACGTGGACAAGCCCACCAAGACCGCGACCGTCCACAGGGACGAGTGCGTCCACGCCGTCCCGGGTGGCGGCGAGCAGAAGGGCGTCAACGAGATGCGCCGGGACGGCGGGTGGTTCAGCTTCGACTCCGTGGGGGAGGCCATGCGCTTCCACAAGGAGCAGCAGCTAACAGGCAGAGTGATCATGTGTAGCCACTGTGAACCCCTCAGCCAGCTCGCCCCCGAGCCCATGGCGAAGCTAAACGTCAGGACCGTCAATACGGGCTGCGACTTCGACGCCCGGGAGCTTGAGATAACCGACACCAAGAGCCAGTGGAGAAGGCTCACCGAGAGGCTATTGAGTAGAAAGTAGCTACAGATCGTCTTCGGGGGCTTCTTGGCTGCACATCCAGTACCCGAGCGCCATCTGCCATAACCCGATGGGGGCGAGTGCCATCAGCTCGTACAAAGCCGTCACACTCCCCGCCACCACCCAGACCCCCACGGAGATCACGGCGGCCGCGAAACCGATCGCCGCGATGGGCTTCAAACCTTTTCTCCAAGCGTATACGCTGGAGACGGCCGCGCTCAGAGGCAGGGCGACGAACAACGCCGTGGCGGCCTGGTCGTGGATGGGCTGAACCTCGACGGTTGCCAGACTAAGCCCGACGACGATGCCTGAGCTAAGGATGTAGAGAGCGGTGCCTATCCTGCCCACCGTGTCCCCGTCTGAGAACTCGTACAGCGCGGCCCCGAAGAGCAGCATCACGGAGCCGGCCATCGCGAGGCCGCTGTTGAAGAGCACCGCCCCGAAGCCCCCCGATCCCAGCTGGCTCAGGCTCTGCTCCGTCAGGCTCCACCCCGGCGTCGACCCTACACTCACATATATCATCAGAGCGGCGACGAACGGGGCCACGATGCCGAACCACCCCATCAACCGGACTATCCTGACGTTCATCAAAGCTATTCACGGGGCCCTGCCTGATAAAACATGTGAAAAAAGGGGGTCAGCGCAGCTGCTTGATGTACTCGGATCTCTCCAGCAGCCTCAGCAGCCCCAGGCCCAGCACCACGACGGCTACCAGGCTGCTCAGCGTGATGCTTGTCATCATCGCCAGCCACACCGGCAGCTGGAGCCCGAAGATGCTTGGAGGTGGAAAGAACAGCCACAGGTATCCGCCGACCACGACGCCGATTATCAAGGAAGCCGCCGCCGAGGCGGCCACGAGGCGCTCCCTGTACCTGTAGACGACGTAGGAAGCCGCCAGGTTGGCTAGGGCCCCCAGCACGACGTCGATGGGGCTTAGGAACCAGTACGCGTTCCCCACGAACGCCCCCAGGGCGACGCCGAACACACAGGGAGGCCCGAACAGGGCGGACAACGGTATCAGGCAGTCGGCCACGCGCAGCTGGATCGGGCCGAAGCTTATGGGAGCTAATATGATTACCAGCGCCGCGTAGAGGGCGGCGATGACCGCTGATAGACTAAGGTCCCTCGTCTTCACGTTGCGTTACCTCCTTACTCCGGGGTTTCTATGGCGGAACGGGTAGGAGGCCCCACTCACCCGCCGACTAGGGAAACCGGTGCAAGCCATTTAACCTTTTCCACCCACGGTTTTAATGGTCATGCGATGTCTGTCCTCGGGTTCTACACTGAATCGATTATTTGCCATAAACGGGAGGCGAGTACAACGTGGTTTAGAGGTACGGATTTACACCTTTGCCCTGTCGCCCTCTAGACCCCACCCCTAATCAAATTGTCCCGGGGCTATCTTCCGGTGAGATGTAGAATCCTGCCCTTTATCTCTATGACCCTGCGGTCGATGACATGTTCGAACTCCTCCATCTCGTTGAGGCTTATGGGCTCCCTGCTGTGCATCTTGTAGTTGATGAAGTAGCTGAACGCCTCGGAGTATATCTTGCCGAACATGGCGCTCTCAGCGGACTCGATTATGCCCAGTTCCTCGAACCGCCTGAACGTGTTGTGGCTGAGCTCGAGCCTCCTGTCCGAGAGCTCGTCGTCTATGGCCTGCTCGACCACTCCGCGTGCGACCGCCTCCATGGTGATCCTGCACAGACCCCGTTGTTTCCCTTAAAAACTATTGAGGAAACGTATACCTTACCGGTGAAACAGGGGACTCCTCGTTACCGTGGCTCGGTAACAGAGATACAGAGCCCTATACCTGAACCCGTGGTCAATATATGTTGCATAAAACCATCATAAGCCAGTGGATAAATGTCGATAGTCTATAGTGAAACCCTCTTTAAGCCTGGGCATAAAACCCATAGGCGACGAGATGCACCACACTTTCCCGTTCGACTACCATGTCCACGAGAGCCACAGCAGGGACGCTCCAGGCGCCACCCTCCCAGCCATCATCCATGAAGCCGAGGAACGGGGGATCAGGGAGATCGCCTTAACCACCCACCTCATCGTCTCCGGCCAAGACATATACCTGGGCGTTCAGATGGATGAGCTCGCCGAGTACTTCCTGGACATAGAAAAGGCGCAGGACGACACCAGCGTCGTTTTACGGTCTGGCTTGGAGGTCGACTACTTCCCCGGCGAGGAGAAAAGGCTTGAAAAGATCATTGACGAGCATCCCCTTGACTTCTCCCTCGGGAGCATCCACTACATCAACGGCGTCGACATAGGGTCACGGATGCATGCGAGTAGCTTTTTCGAGGGCAGGCCACTGTGTGAGGCTGCGGACGAGTACTTCACGGTCTGGAAGATGGCTGCGGAGAGCGGGCTTTTCGATGTCCTCGCGCACCCTGACTATTGGAGAAAGTATCTGCACACGGCGTGGAGCGAGCCAGCCGCCATCGAGGATTACGGGTCAGTCTACCTGCAGGCCCTCCGGATACTCGCTGAGGAAGGCGTGGGCTTGGAGGTGAATACCTCGTCGACCAAAGTCGGGCTCACGGAGTTCTACCCGGTGCAGGGCTTCCTACGGGCCGCGTATAAAGCGGGGGTGACGACTGTCACGGTCGGGAGCGACGCCCACATGCCTTCGACGCTCGGCTACCGTCTCGACGAGGCCGCGGCCAACCTGAGACAGGCGGGCTTCAAATCGATCTCGACGTTCAAGGGACGCAGAAACCAGAAGCATCAGATAGACGGGCTCAATCCCAGAGTTCATTAGCGTAAAACCCCCGGTATCTCACGATCACGTTGTCACACAGACTAAGCGAGATAATCGAGGGTTTCGACCTCGTGTCCTACCACGCCGGGGTCAACATGGCTTTCGCCGAGGTGGTGGGCGCCGGCTGCAAACGGCTCGCGTTGAGCTCACCGTACGACCCGGAGCTGGCTGAGAAGATGATGGAGCCCACACGTGTCGCGGCGGAGACCTACGGCGTGGAGCTCAAGGTGGAGACCGATCTCCTGGTATCGAAGCTGTTCCCCGAGGACATCGCCAAGGATAAGACCGTGATAATGATAGCCCAGAGCAGCGAGGTGCTGGACGAGTACAAGAGGCTCAAGGAGATGAGTCGGGAGAGCGCAGCGAAGGGGCACCCGGAGGAGATGGAGCTCGACGTCGCCAGAGCTTTCGGGCGTCTCCTGAGCTACAGCGAGGAAAAGATAGAGGCGCTCATAGAGAGGGACGGCTAGGGGCTCGGCCTTACGCCTAGGGTGAGGTCGATGTCGATGATGTCCCTGCCCCGTATCACAGTCAGCGTGAGGACGTCGCCCGGCTTCTTGTACCTGGACACGTAGAATATGAGGTCGTAGAAGCTGTTCATCGTCTTGCCGTCGGCGCCTATGATGACGTCGCCGCCTATTGTCACCGGCGTTCCGTCAATAATGGCTTGATCTTCCGACCCACGAAGCCCTGAGAATTCGGCTGGGCCCCCCTCGCTCAGTTCTATTACCAGCGTGCCCCTCGTGTCACTGTCGAGGCCCATGGCCTCGGCTATGTCCGTGGTCATCTCCCGGCCCACAATGCCTATCCAGGGGTGCTGGTAGGCGCCGGTCTCGATGAGGCTGCCGATCTCGCGTTGAAGGGTGTCGCTCGGGACTGCGAAGCCGATGCCGCTGAACTGCCCCGTGTCACTCAGTATCCAAGTGTTTATCCCGATGACCTCCCCCCGCAGGTTGAGTAGTGGGCCGCCGCTGTTACCGGGGTTTATGGCGGCGTCCGTCTGGATGACGTCAACAATAACGTAGTCGCCTGGGGCGGAGGCCTGTCTCCCTACGGCGCTCACGATGCCCAAGGTCATGGTGTTGGCGAGCCCGAACGGGTTCCCTATGGCAACCACGGTCTCCCCGACGAGCAGTTCCGACGAGTCGCCCAGCTTGACTGGTTCGAGCCGTTCAGGGGGCAGGTCAACCTGTATCACAGCCATGTCACTGTAGGGGTCTCTCCCCACTAGCTCGGCCTCCGCGATTGATCCGTCGAGGAAGGTCACGTCAATACTTGTGGCGTCCTCGACGACGTGGTTGTTCGTTATTATCCTGCCCTCCTTGTCGTAGACGAAGCCGCTGCCTGTGCCTGGCCCGGTGGGGGTCCGGACGCTTATCAGGACCACGCTGTTCCTGGTGCGGTTGTATAGCTGGGTCAGGATCAGATCATTGGTGTCGGAGGGTAATTTCCCGATCCGTATCTCCTCTTTGAGGCTGTCTATCTCGGTCTGCGCGCTGGAGATCTGGAACCTGAGGCTGTCCAGCTCCGCGTTTAGGGCGTCGACGTCGGAGCCTCCGGGAGCCCTGAAGAACGTGAAGTAGCTCAGCACCCCCACGTTCATGACCATGAACACTATGACTATGACCCAGAGCCAGGTCTCCCTGCTCTGCGACTTTCCCCTAGACCCGTAGAACCACTCGTCGCTCAAATCCATCAACCCCAAAGAGGAATTACAAGATAAAATCCTTTATGATTATTTTAAATGATGATAAAAATAGGTTGACTGATTTGATTCAGACTTACGATTTCTCCCGAACGTTTTCTTTTTATCCATAATTTTATAGGGTTTAACCAAGTCCATGATTATATCCTGTCTCAGATACGTTGAGTTTCAATAAGGACAATAATCAATAAGAGGAAACGAAAAAGGGTTTTATCGCAAAATTATATTATGATAAAAAATCTCATTTCATTACGACAGAATTTATTCATATAACAAAAGAACACTTTGATGCTGAGTAACCAGCCATAAATGTTAGAATAAAAATAGATTTAAAATGTAATCCCTCTGAAATTTTAGCAATATTGCTGAAATCAGCTTATTCTTTAATTGATTCTCCACTTTCACTCATGTCTCACAAGGCACAATTAGCAAAAGATTTATTTTAAATTGGTCTTAAAACAGAAAGGGCGTGTGAGAGATGGAAAAATATTATGAATGGAAAAAACAAGTAATCGATTCATTTGAAAAGCCAATAAAGTGCAGATTCTGTCAGCAGATAATTAGAAAGCTTGAGGGCAAAGATCAGGATAGCGTAGTATTTTTTCATTTAGATGGGGACACAGAAAATGAGAATATTGAAAATTTAGCCCCGATGCATAGAGGCTGTCATTCAAGGTATAACAATTTAGGAATTAGAGGAACAAGCTGGAAGGGGGATGATGCTAGTGAGAAAGCTAAAAAGAAACGTCATATGCACCCACAAGAATCAATCAAATTTACAGGATTAAGACCTAGACTTTATTCCTGGCAAATTGATGGATTGACAGAAGCAATTTATCTAAAACTTGGCGATCATTTACATTATAAGACAGATGAATCAAAAGCGAAAATGCTACTCCATTTACATTATCGGCTATCTAATCCTGCGATGAACAGACCATCTTACCCAGAATTTTCTTGGGAAGAATTAGAAAAATATCTTGTCGAGTACAAGAAAAGATATAGCTGATACAAAATTTCTCAGTACCAATATCTCTTTAACTAGATACTTTAAGGATATAATAATTCAATATCCCTGAATATTCTGCTATTCCATTATACAATAGGCGATCGTAATTCTTTAATTCTTGAATATTTGTAAGAAATATCTGAATGATATTGAAAAGGAGACGGGGTGTCGCCGCTCTGGCATGGTTAGCTTTGGTTATCATCGTCGGTATAATCGTGATTGTGATTTTGTTCCCTGAGGTTGCAGAATGGATTCAGGAAAATCTGAGAATAATATTTGATTAGATCCGCATCTGCTTCCACAATAACGAGTCTAATTCTCGTTGTCTTGAGCATCTATCCAAAAGCCCTGAAATTCTTCTTTAAAGGCGAGATATAGCGCGCTCCCTTACGATGATAATATCCATCAGGTGAGAGTACAATAGTCTTTAATATCTTAGGCAGAATTTGAGATTGAAGGCTTGGGGATGGGGGCGATGTCATCCCTCACGTCACCTCGTTACCTCTTGACCGGCCTAGGCCTTACAGAGCGTTGGGCGGGTTTCCGAGTTTCCGGGTGGTCGGGGAGCCTATCTCCCCATCCCCTGCCCTCAGCTTTTACCGAGGGCTGAATCATTCTTGTTACTGTCATACATATAGAACTATTGTGGCAGCTGGTGAGAGAGTCAAGATTGTTTAAACCAGATATCTAATGCAGCACGCATGAATTCAATATCTAAGAACACCATTTAAAAATTGATGTTGATATGATAAATGTCAACTATTTCTCTAAGTCTCTCTAACCGTAAGTACGCTTGCTCAGGATCGTTTTCAATATCTTCAGAAAATAGACTAATGTGGTCTTTAATTACGTTTTCAAAAACATTTTTATGATTTTTTTTATTCATAGATGTGTATAAAAGTTTTTATAAAATATAAATAAATATTTATTTGAAAACCTATGAAGAAATTAAAATCAATTTCTCTGGTCTTTCTTTTAGTTTTATTCAATATTCAAATTAATGTTTATGCATCTTCCCCTAATTTGATTTTTCCTGAGAATATTTTAAAATTAAAGTATGATATTGTTTATGAATATGCCGTTGATTTATCAGATTTTTCTTACAGTTATGAAATAAGTGAAGTAGGAATATATGAAATAGTTAATGTAGACAAAGAAAATAACATTTTATTAATTAATTATGTAGATGAACACTCTTTAGATGGATATGATGGACTAGTTCCAATAGGCATTGATCTTGATTTTAAAAATGGTACAACAAGACGGGTGCCATTTTCCGAAAATCGTGGTTATACTTATTCAGTATTAAGAGAGGTAGACCTGTTTGATGGCAAAGTTTTGTCAATAAAAAATGAAAAAGAGATACCAGTTAATACAACGTTTATTTATAGATATGAAGATGATTATGAAGAAAAGCAAGGATCAATAGGAACTGGTTCTGCAGAAGTGGGTTATGTGCCTTTTGCATGGGTAGGAAAATATGAATCTATTGATTCTGAAATATTTGTACGGTCAACAAGAGCTGGAACTTTTAATTGTGTAAGAAAATATGAGGAAGAAGAAACTGAATTTTGGAATTTTACTTATGAATCATATTACGATGCTGATTCGGGGATTTGTGTTTTCCAAAAAGGTCTTGGAGAAGAAGGTTACTATCCAGCAATGTTTGGTGCGGAGTTACATTCACTGAGACAGAATAAACTTGAATTAATCGAGTATGGTAGAAAATGGGACAATTTCAAGGTTTTTGATTCTGGGTGTTCAGTAGAAACATCAACAGTTGGCGATACCGAGCAAATTTGGTTTAAGATATCATATGATTTTGATGGCGTGACATTCGACGAAAATAAAGGTATAGTTTATATTAATGATGTAAAAGCAGAGTGGAACTCATACGAAGAACGATGGGAGTTAGAAGTATCTAGTCAAGAGTCTGGTCTAATTACGTATGAAGTAACAAATATAGATGATAATTGGTTGGGTGTTGAAGAAATAGTTAGTGAAGTGACTAACCCCGTAATTGAATGGAAAAGTGCAGGGATTCCTTCCTTTGATCATATTTCAATCATTATTGGAATAATGATGATAATATTTCTCATGCATAGAAAATGAGATGCAAACAACCCATTTTCATTTTCACCTCTCTCCGACTCCTATGAATATCTCGGTTCATCTTAAGTAGCTGGCAAACAGCGCCCTCTTTGTAACCCAGGAGTAGAAGGATGGATGAGTACGAGATATTGTCCTCTAAGCGGACCATAAGGGTTCTGAGCATCGTCGCTGAGTTCGGGGAAATATCAATCACAGGGCTAGCTAGGAAACAGGGATAGACCATATAGTTGCTGATCAAATTGTGAAACAGCTTGCCGGGTTTGGTCTGTTGTGTGAAGAGTATAATGGGAGAAGCCGACTGATAAAGCCCAATTTCAGGAGCTATAATATTCTGTTCATCAGGAACCATGGAGTAGAAACACAACTAACACTAACTTAGGACAGATAATATTTCATAAGGTTTTGAGGGGAGCCCTGATTACTAGAGAAATCCTTTGGTTGATGCTATTATATCGGAGTATCAGGACTCCCCAAGGTTCCACGGCAGCACGGGCTGCCAAGTAAAGACTGTGAATCGTTCATAATTTAAGTTAAATGGGCAGGCAAAATTATCCAAGGGGTGCACCCATGAACATTCAAATTAAGCCCTTTTTCTCCATATGATGATGGTCCAGTGTATAGAATGTGATCATCTGTTTATCCGTGAAGAAGAGGCGATCACCTATTTCTGTTTGAAGCACAGGGATTACCTCACCGTAATTGATGAATGTATCGAGTGCTGATTTTAAAATGCAGGAGAAGTATCATTCGTATTAAAAAATCTGTTCGTATGCATTATCAGAGAACTGCATTCGCGTTGAGCCCCGACGGAGTCTTAAACTCTACCCGAGAAGCCTCCAGGTCATCGCCGACAACCTTCGGATGCAGGCTTCCCAAGCCATGCCTCTCCGCTTCAACAATGTGGCGGATCTTCTCGGGGTCGAACCCCATCGCTCTCGCCATGGTGGCGTCTACTGAGACTGGGTTCCTGCCCAATATGATGCATCCTAGGCTCCGGGGGTTTCCGCTGATCACCCCCTCCAAACCAACCCTCCCGTCTATGAGGCAAAGGCTGCTTCTGAACATCCTGTTGAGATCCAGGATGACCTCATGAATCTTCGGATGATAGAACGACTGGTCTTTCCTAGGGAGCAGGCCAAACAGGTTCTTAAGAGCCCCTGTAATCATTGTGAGGCTGTGGGTCTTGGCCAGGGCAACCGAGGCGAAGGCTCCTGCGTCCGCTAGGATGACAGGCAGTTCGGGGTTCTTAAAGTAGTGTCCATCGTAGTGAAACTGTGTTAACAGTGAGCTGCTGAGATTATTGAGGGATATGTTCACCCCTTGGCTGCTAAGCCTGTCGACATAAGCCCTGTAGCCGTATTTCTCGAAGGCCTTGTCAGCGTATTTAGACATGCTGTCAGACTCGACGATCCTGATCTCGATGCCCTTATCCTCCCTAAGGATGTGGTCCACTAGAGCCTCGATAACCTCGACCTTGACGTTGGCGCAGCCCGTGTGATCGTTGCCCGTGCAAATATTCGGCTTCAGGATCAGCGGGGATCCCAGCTCATCTAGGCCCCCGATGAGATTGATGGCCTCCCACAGAGTCTCCCTGAAGCTTTCACGGCACTTTAGAAAAGCAACGGTATCCATTTAATGATCCACAAATAATCTCTAAAGATCCACACAATAATTATATTTCGTTCACACTCGTATACGATTACGTTAAGATCCCGCGCGCGCAATGTGAATTTTAAATATTCTCATAATAATATTATTATGCTTCTTAGTCATTTTATTTCCTCACATATTAAATCCTTTTTTACCTCACACCTTCAATATTATAAAAATCGTTATAAATTTGAGGACTATAAACAAAAACGAGGGGTTGCCCAACCCCTTCGGGATAGGTTCCCTAGTATCCAGCTAGGTTAACCGAAAAGAACTCCAATTGGGCCTTGGGTTCCCTCCCGTTATGAATATAAAAATTATGTATTAAAATCTTTGTCAATTTCTTTTTCCTTCAATTCGAAGTCATATAATAATTACTAAATAGTTTTTACTTAATATTCCCCAGTAATCTCAGATATATTTAATGCGTGCGCGTAGTAGAATCCGGGTTCACCGTGACGTATTTAAACCCGGTAGAAGGTATCCCTATGACGCTTATTCAATCCTCATTATCCGCAAGGAAACGATGCTTGGACCCACACACGGAGTAATAAATTATGACACAGGAACCAATACTAGATCCCGAGGACCTGGACATCAACATAGTGAACGTCGTAGCGTCTGCAAGCCTGGACCAGAAGATCAACCTGCTTGATATCATGAAGGTTTTCAGGAACGTCGAGTACAGGCCCAAACAGTTCCCGGGCCTCGTCTTCAGGCTCAAGAGGCCCAAGACGGCCACCCTCATCTTCGGTTCAGGCAAGATGGTGTGCACGGGTGCCAAGAGCGAGAAGATGGCCCGCAGCGCCGTGAAGAAGGTTGTGAGGGAGCTCAAGAACAACGGGATAATCATCCTGGGTAAGCCCACGATCGTCATCCAGAACATCGTCGCCAGCGCCAACCTCCACGGCAAGATAGACCTGGAGACCGCCGCCGACATCATGGACAACGTGATGTACGAGCCAGAACAGTTCCCCGGCCTCATCTACCGGATGCAGGACCCTAAGACGGTTCTTCTCCTCTTTTCGACCGGTAAGCTTGTCTGCACGGGTGCTAAAAGCGAGGAAATGGTCTATGAATCCGTTGCAAAGGTCTATGAGGTCTTGGATGATTATGATCTTTTATTCAAAGAGTAGCTGCGCGCGCAGGGTCTCGAAAGTGCTTCATAGAATCCGGGTCCACCGATTCACCTCAACAATTGACATTTAATAATACTATGTGTACGCAGAATTATATCATAAACCCCCAGAAGCACTCGCAGCCTTTGAGGCCCCAAAGATGAATATATCCTTTGTAACTTGGGGAAAGCTGACCAAATTGCCTTTCCCATGTAATAATAATAAAAGTCATATCATATAATGCTCATCATTTATCAATATTTAAAATGATTTTAAAATCCTTTACCAAGATTAAGCCAAAATCCGGGACTTAGTCCACGAAGTGCCTGTACGTGCCGTCAGCCAGCTTCCTGTAGACTACCTCGAGGACCTCAGGCGGCGCCACCTTAAAGGTGGGCAGCTCGCCCTCCCTCTGGGGCGTCCGCGTCATCTCGTCTTTCTTCCATATGGCGACGGCCTCAGTCATGAGGGTGCCGGCCATGACCAGGGTCTTCCAGCAGAGGAGCTCGTAGGTGTCGCCCCTGTGGACCGGTATCACCCTCTTCACGACTGTGTCCCCGGTGTCTATGTCGGGGTCGATGAAGTGGCAGGTGCTGCCGATGGGGACGTCGTGGTAGATGGACCACGCCACCGACGCCGAGCCCCTGACCTCCGGGAGCAGGCCGGGGTGGCTGTTGAGCATACCGTCCGGCGGTATCTCCAGTATCCTCTTCCTGATGATACGTGTCCCGCCCAGGACTCCCAGGTCGGGCTTCAGCTCCTCCATGAGCTCCCTGCACCGCCGCCTGTTGTGGTGGGGCACCTTGTACCGCGGCACGTCTCTACCCTCCAGCAGCTCGGTGAAGGTAGGCGCGACCCGGTGTCCCTTGATCCTCACCAGGAACTTTTCGCGCTCCTCGTCCGCTATGGGGCTGGCCTCCTCTATCAACGCCGTGGGGGTGTGGCCGGCCTCCATGAGCTGCATAAGCATCTCCCTCCCGTAGGGGTGCTCCTCGAGGACCATGAAGACGAACTGTTTACCGCTCATAGACGGGAAAAACGGGGGAAGCGAATAAGAAGGTATCTAGAGCAGCGCCTGTGCAAGCGCAGAGCCGCAGCCGCATGTACGCTCCTCGGGGATCAGCGGCAGCGCGTCCATGATGAGCCTCTTGAACCTCTCGCCGTTCATCCTCATGGTCTCCACGACCTCGTCGCTGCTCACAGGCTTCTCCGCCCAGACATCGTAGTCGGTGACCATGGCTATGGAGACGTAACAGATCTCGGCCTCCCTCGCCAACACGCACTCAGGGTACATGGTCATTCCTACGATGTCGCAGCCCCACTGCCTGAACAGCCTGGACTCGGCCCTGGTGCTGAACCTGGGGCCCTCGATGCAGACGTAGGTGCCCGTCGGGTGGACGGGGTACCCGTGCCCCTCCGCCTGCCCCACGAAGAGGCCGTGGAGCTGGGGGCAGATGGGGTCGGCGGAGGAGACGTGGCCCACGACTCCCCCCTCGTAGAAGGTGTCGAGGCGCTTACGGGTCCTGTCGATGAACTGGTCGGTGATGACGAAGTCCCCCGGCCTATAGTCCTCGCGGAGGCTCCCGCAGGCGCTGCTCGCCACGATCCGTTTAACGCCCAGCTCCTTCATGGCCCAGACGTTGGCCCTGTAGTTGATCTTGTGGGGCGGTATCTGGTGTCCTGCGCCGTGGCGGGGTATGAACGCTATGTCCCGCCCCTCGTAGTTGCCGAGGGTGATGAAGCTGCTCGGGGCCCCGTAGGGCGTGTAGACCTTCACCTCCCGGGCGTCCTCGATGATCTCGGGGTCGTAGACGCCGGTGCCGCCGATGATGCCTATGTCGGCTTTCCATTCACCTATCATGGTTAAGGCTTGACGGTATTACGATAAATGTTTCACGCCTCGACTATACATAGGTTTAAGGATGTGTGGAGACTCCGAGAGCGGGATACCCTTGGAGAAGAGCCGACACTACGTCGCGATACTGTTGGCGTCCATCTGCGTCACCTATTTCGTCGAGAACTTCCTCCGCAGCGCGGCCGGCGCCCTGACACCGATCCTCATCGACGAGCTGGGCATAAGCCACGGCGCCATGGGGCTCCTGGTCTCGGCGTACTTCTTCGTCTACGGCCTGATGCAGCTCCCCAGCGGCATACTGAGCGACACATTCGGGGCGAAGAAGACGATACTCGGGTTCACCGCGTTGACCGTCGTGGGCGTCTTCCTGTTCTGGGTCAGCAGGAGCTACAACCTCCTCTTCGTCGCCCAGTTCCTCGTGGGCATCGGATGCAGCACCTTCTACATCAACGCCGTCAAGCTCGTCTCCACGTGGTTCCCAGCCAACAGGAAGGCGACCGCGATAGGGATACTGAGCGCGTCAAGCGGCCTCGGCAACTTCGTCTCCTACATGGGGTTCCCCGTAGCCATGGAGGCGCTGGGCGGCTGGAGAACCCTCTACCTCGGGATGAGCGTCATACTAATCGTCAACTGGGTGATGAATTTCTTCATCCTCAAGGACAGGGAAGAACTGCAGGCATCTCACCACGCCGGCCGAGGCTCCATACTCGACTCGGTCTCCTCAGTACTCAGGGACCGCAGGATCTATCCCTTCCTCGCCGGCTATGTCCTGGCGAGCACCGGCTGGGTGTTCATGAACTGGGTGACCCAGTACCTCATGGACGCGAAAGGCTTCACCTACCTCCAGGTCGGCCAGATAGCCAGCGTCGGCACCATCGCGGGGATCCCGGGGTGCATCATCGTCGCCTCCGTCTCGGACAGGCTCAGGAGCAGGAAGCTGCCTCTCGTGGGCTTCGCGAGCCTGTACACGGTGGCGCTTGCAGTCTTCTTTCTCCTGCCGGCCTCCGCGCCCCTGGCCTTGTACATGGCGCTGTCGTTCACCCTCAACTTCTGCATCAGCTTCTGGGTGCTCTTCTTCAGCATGATCCCCGAGACGCTGCCAGTCGAGACCGCGGCCATCGGCCTCGGGATCGTGAACGGCACAGGCACCATAGGGTTCAGCGTCATAGCGCCAGTCTACGGCGCACTGGTGGACGCCACCGGAGGCTACGGCGCGTCCAACATGATGATCCTAGGCGCAGCCGTGGCGACGCCCATAATCTTCGGCCTACTCGTTAAGGAGTGCTACGGCCAGTCCCCCGAGGAATGAGCTTTTATCCGGCGTCACATAATACCGTTTAATGTCGGCTGAGGAAGCCATCAAGGCGTTGCCGAAACTCGAGCAACACGTCCACATCGTTGGCTCCACCAGGCCGGAGACGTTTCTGTGGCTCATAGAGGACAGCGGATTGGATATTCCCTACGAGACCGTCGAGGACCTTGAAGAGTTCTACGACTACAGCGACTTCCCCCACTTCCTTGAGGTCTACAGCACCGTGAACGACTCCATCACAAGGGAGAGCCACTACGAGCGGATCACATACGAGATGATGGAGTCTCAGGCGGCGTGCAACGTCCGGCACGTCGAGGCGCTGTTCTCGGCGTGGGACCACGTGAGGCGGGGCCTAGACTACGGCTTGATTGTGGACTCGATCAACAGGGGCATCAGGAGAGCCAAGAGGGACTTCGGCGTCACCTGCACCATACGGGTGGACCTCGTGAGGAACTACGGACCGGAGACGGGGATGAAGGTCCTGGACCTCATCGAGGAGAAGGACGACAACGTCGTCGCCATCGACACGGGGGGAAGCGAGCTCGGATACCCCCCAAAGCCGTATAGGGGGTGCTACCGGCGGGCCAGGGAGATGGGGCTACACACGGTGGCGCATCAGGGAGAGGGAGCAGGCAAAGACTACGTCTGGGAGTGCGTCGAGCACCTCAGCCCGGAGAGGATAGGCCACGGCGTAGCCGCCGGACGAGACCCCGAACTCATGAAGCTGATAGCCAGGAAAGGCATAACCATCGAGTCCTGCCCGGTCAGCAACCTCAGGACCGGTGCGGTGGGGTCATGGGCTGAGCACCCCATCAGGCGGTTCATCGAGCACGGCATCAGGGTCTCCGTGAGCAGCGACGACCCCCCCATGTTCGGCACGGACATGAACAACGAGTACCTCCAGCTCCACAGAAACATGGGGTTCACGGTGGACGAGCTGTTCCAGATAAGCCTGAACTCCGTCGAGACCAGCTTCCTGGAGCCCGAGGCAAAGGCGTCCATGCTTAGAAGGTTCACAGCCGAGTACGAGAAAATGAAGTAGCCCCCAAGTATGTTACTCGGAGGTCGGGAACCAGGGCACTATCCTGATCGACGGATCGTGCAGCCCGTTGAGTATGGCGGCGTTGAGCAGCAGCGGAGTTATCGCCTCAATGAACTTGGAGTTCACCAGTGGGCCCACCTTCAGCGGCCTGAGGTTCGGGATGTCCCTTATCAGCCTCGAGACGACGGCGACCGAGACCTCGTCGTCGCCGGCGACGAGGACGTCGAGGTTCAGGACGGCGTCGATGTTGTTCAGGTACGCGGCTGGGACAGTCTGCATGGCGGAGACCACGGGGATGGGCGCCACAAGCTCCTGCACCACCTCCGCCGCCGACTTCTCCCCTTCGACGCCCATCGACGAGAAGTAGTATAGCTTGTTCCTTCGCGTCATAGGTACGACGGTCGAAACGACGATCTGGTCCCCGGAGAAGTGATCCTTTAGGTCGGATAACGCAGGCACCGTCGCCTTCGGCGGGAAGCATACGACAACCACCTCCGCCTCCCCGATGGCGTCCTTGTTCTCTAGACCCGTTATAGACCCTTTCTGCTCGTTCTGGTAGAACCCCTGCGCCAATCTTCTCAGCCGTACAGCGATCTCTCCGGCCTTCTCGAGGCTTCTCGATCCGATGAATATGTCGTGGTTTAGAACCCATCTGCTCGTCAGGCCGGTTCCCATGCTGCCCGTTCCACCCAGGATGCATATCTTCATTTTTCCCTCAGCCCACTTCTCCCAACTAAATAGGGTAAACGAATCGAGGAAGATAAACCGTGAAGGTGTAGAGTTTCACTCAACCGTCTTTGAAATACGCTTATTGTTGGACTAACCTTAAGTATAATCAACCATCCTAAGTTGCAGAGGTGCAAGAAACTCAAGGAAAATAAACCCCACAAGTACCCCCTGGATGAGAAGGTTCTCGTGACCTGTGGGCTGCCCTACGCGAACGGGCCCATGCACATAGCGCATCTCCGGACATACGTCCCCGGAGACGTTTTCGTAAGATACCTGAAGAAGCTGGGACAGGACGTGGTGTTCTTCTGCGGAAGCGACACCCACGGAACCCCCATCACCGTGAAGGCCGAGGAGATGGGGGTCACCCCCCAGGAGGTCGTGGAGACCTACCACAACCACTTCAAGACGATCCTGCCGAGGCTGGGGATCCTCTTCGACAACTACGGCAGCACCGACCACCCCCTCAACCACGCCAGGACGCGGGAGATCGCCCAAAAGCTACTGGACAACGGGTACATCTACCAGAGCGACGTCACCCTCCCCCACTGCCCCAACTGCCAGAGGTTCCTCCCGGACAGGTACCTCAGGGGCACGTGCCCCCACTGCGGGGCAAGCGCCCGCGGCGACGAGTGCGACCAGGGATGCCAACGCTACCTGGAGCAAGGCGAGCTCCTGGACCCCCACTGCAGCATATGCGGCACCAAGGCCGAGATGAAGGAGACTCGCCACTACTTCCTGAGGCTCACCGCCTTCGAGGGCTTCCTCAGAGGGTTCCTGGATGGGCTGGACGGCACGGACATCGCCAAGAACTACGCCAGGCAGTGGCTTGAGCAGGGCCTCAAGGACTGGAACATCACCCGGAACATCGACTGGGGCATCAAGTTCCCAGGAGACGAGAGCCTCGTGCTCTACGTCTGGTTCGACGCCCCCATAGGCTACATACAGAGCACGGAGGAGTGGGCGATGCGCACAGGCGGCGACTGGATGCACTACTGGAAGGGGGCCGGGAAGCTGATCCACTTCATCGGCCCCGGCATAGTCTACCACCACTGCCTCTTCTGGCCCGCGATGCTCAAGGGCTCAGGATACAGCGTCCCCGACGCCATAGTTGCCTCGGGCACCATGAAGGTGGAGGGGCACGTGTTCAGCAAGAGCCGCGGCTACGTGGTCTGGGTCGAGGAGGACTACCTCGCCAACGGGCTGGACCCCGACGCGCTCCGGTACTACATAGTCAGCTACACGGGTCACACCAGGGACCTCGACTTCAACTGGAGTACCTACGGCGACAAGGTGAACAAGGAGCTCGTCGGAAGCCTCGGGAACTTCATCTACCGCAGCCTGCTCTTCGCCCACCGCAACTACAGATCCGTCCCCGAAGGAACTGTGGACGCGGAGGCTAGACAGAAGGTCGAGGAAGCCGTCGAGACCATCAGGGACGGCATCGACGAGTACGAGTTCAAGAAGATATGCGACGCCGTCCTCGGGTTAACGGACTACGGGAACAGGTACATCCAGACCAACGAGCCGTGGAAGCTGGTAAAGGAGAGCCCCGAGGAAGCCGCCAACGTGATCCACAACTGCGTCTGGCTGACCAAAGCCATAGCGGTCCTCATGGAGCCCGTCCTGCCCTTCAAAGCCGAGAAGGTGTACGAGCTCCTCGGCTTGACCCGGAACCAGCCCCTGGAGCAAGCGTTGGCGCCCCTGGAAACAGGTGCTGAGCTAGGTAAACCGGAGCCACTCTTCCAGCAGGTACCGGACGACGAGATCCAGGCCCTCGAGGAAGCCATGATAATACGTATAACGCGGGCGAAGGGATAGGATACGGGGACCCCTTGAAGATCACTCTCGACCTCCACGTCCACTCCGTCTACTCGAGGGACAGCGTGAACACCATAGACACCATAACGCGTCGCATCAAGGAGGCCGGGTTCCACGGCTACGCGCTGGCCGACCACGACACCATAGAAGGGCTACCCGAGGCACTCGAGAAGAAGGGCGACCTGGTGGTGGTTCCGGCTCTCGAGGTGACGGCGCGCGGCGCACACGTCCTCGCGCTGGACCCCAACGAAACCATCCCCATGGGCCTCAGCGTAGCCGAGACCATCGAAAAGATCCATGGCCAGGGGGCGACGGCGGTCCTGGCCCACCCCTACGGTCTCCCGCGGAGCTGGGTCTCCATCAACAACATGAAGAACGCCAGCCTAAACGCCGTGGAGGTGGCCAACAGCGCCCAGTTCCCCTACGGCTACATATGCAGCCTCAACAGGAAGCTGGCCGAGGAGCTCAACCTACCGGCTACGGGGGGAAGCGACTCCCACATACCGGACACCATAGGGAGAGCCTACACGATCGTAGACACGCCGTCGACCGAGCTATGCGACGTCATCGACTCCATAAGGAAAGGAAGGACAGAGGCGGGCGGCTCAGGCATAAGCATCTATGAGCGATACAAGAAGCTTTTAAAAATAGGTTAGGGGACCGCTACTTCCAGCTTGACTCGATGTCGTAGAGCTCGATGCCCAGGTCGATGTGCTTCTCGGGTCCAGCGAAAGGCTCCATGTCGTATAGCTTAGTGTTCTCCAACCCCAATCCTCCTAGCTTTGGCTCCTTCACATTGTCTCGGTCTAGGGCGACGGCGATCTGGTAGCTGAGCCTCGGCTTGATGCCCTCGCTCAGGGTGGTTATCACGGCTGAGTTCACGTTTCCCATGAACCCCCGGAAGTTGGTGGCTAGTCCGTCCACGAAGCCTGTGACCCTGACCATGGCTTGCCTTATCTCGGCGTCGAAGGTATTGGTCACCCACGTGTTCTCGGCTGCGTCGACCCCCGTGTACGCGTCTAGGTCGACGCTTTGGCGCTGCAGGCTAAGCGCCTTTTCAATTAAAACCATGTCTCTTTTTCCTCCCCCATTATCACGCCAGTCGGTATTATCATACACAGCCTTATTTTGTCTCAGCTAGGCGTGTGTATCGGCGATGGTGTAGGAATGTGAGATATTTCTAATAACATCTGGGAATGGTCGGACATTCACTGTTTAATTAAAGGTATAAAGTTGTTCTCAACTTTATAGAGCAAATTTAAATACTCTCAACTCATGAGAGTAACTCCTTCCTCCGGCAACAAAATGACGGCCATAGACAAAACATAAAAAAATAAAACATCTACAATATTATATCATGTTTTAACAGAATTAATAAAACCAGCCCCATTCAAACTCAATTAAATAATTTATAAAAAAGCGATATGAGCCGATCAAGAAAGGATCAACAACACTAATCCATTTAAAAACTCGACGCGTCCGCACCGTTTAAAACACACCAAGCTCTACCAATCAGGAACAAACAGATGCCCCAAATCTACGTGCGATCCTACGGGTGCAGCGCCAACACCGCCGACGCAGAGATAGCGAAAGGACTGCTGCAGGGCAAGGGCTACAGACTAGCCCAGACACCGACGAACTCGGACCTAAACATACTGCTCACATGCATAGTGAAGACGCCCACGGAGAGGAAGATCACCAAACGCATTAAGCGGCTCTACGAGTCAGGGAAACCGCTTATCGTGGCTGGCTGTATGCCGAAGGCCATGCAGAGTCACGTAGAGGAGATAGCGCCCAGGGCATCAATGGTTGGGCCTGACGACATAGAGCACATAGTTGAGGCGGTGGAGAAGACACTCCGTGGAGAAAAGGTGGTATACGTCGAAGGAGAGGCCACTGACAGGACTTGCCTCCCCAGGGTCCGGGCCAACAAGCTCGTCCACATAGCCCCGATCTGCAGCGGATGCCTGGGAAACTGCGGCTACTGTATCGTTAAGCACGCCCGGGGCAGACTCTGCTCCTTCCCTGCCGAGAAGATCGTCGACGACGTGAGGGTGGCCGTCGCCGACGGCTGCAGGGAGGTGTGGGTGACGGCGGAGGATGCCGCCGCGTATGACCACGAAGGAACCACCCTGCCCATGCTCCTCGACGAGATCACGGGCGTCGAAGGCGAGTTCCGTGTGAGAGTCGGCATGATGACCCCCAACAGCGCGCTGCCTGTCCTCGACGAGCTGATCGAGTCTTATAGAAACGAGAAGGTGTACAAGTTCCTGCACGTCCCAGTCCAATCCGGCAACGACCAGGTTCTCAGGAACATGCGCAGAAGATACACTGTAGAGGAATTCAGAGAGCTCGCTACGAGGTTCAGGGCTGCCCACGAGTATCTCGGGGTGTCGACAGACATAATATGCGGGTTCCCCGGCGAGACCGAGGAACAGTTCCAGGACTCGCTCGATCTGATCCGATGGCTTCGCCCAGACGTTCTCAACATCTCCCGTTACTGGGAGCGCCCCGGGACGGAGGCCGCTGCGATGCCGGGAAGGCTCCACGGCAGAGAGACCAAGGCACGTTCGAGGAGGCTCACCAAGATGTGGAAGGAGCTCTCCGTCGAGACGGGTAAACGTTGGCTCGGCTGGGAGGGCGAGATCCTGCTCGACGAGTTTGGTAGAGACGGATCCAAGGTGGGCCGAAACTACGTCTACAAGGCGGTAGCCGTGGACACCGACGCTGAGCTCGGGGAGTTCGTCCAGGTCAGGGTGACGGGGGCAGGCGTCGGGTTCCTCGAAGCAGAGATCGCATGATTTATTGCCCCAGCGGGTCGATGATCACCCGTGAACACTATGAGATTAGCTGTAGCGTCTTTCAGCCACGAGACCTGCACCTTCTGCCCGAGGCCCACCACGGTGGACGACTTCGAGGCCGGTAAAGTGCATTACGGCGACGACGTCATGGAGTCTACGAGGGGTATACCCAGCTACATCAACGGCTTCATCAAGGCCGCCGAAGAGGAGGAAGACGTGGAGCTCGTCGGCATACTCGCCGCCTCCAAGAGCCGCGGCGGCTCCAGCGGAAGCTGGCTCACCGAGGAGTGCTTCGACAGGTACAGCCTCGGCATAGCCGACGGCCTCAGGAAGGCGGGGAAGCTGGACGGCGTGCTCCTGGCTCTACACGGAGCCATGGCCGCCACCGGGCACACCAAACCGGAGGCAGAGATAGTGCGCAGAGCCAGGGCCGCAGTCGGGGACGTACCCATTATGGTGACGCTTGACCTCCACGCGAACGAGGACAGCGAGTTGACCGACGCCGCCGACGCGGTGTTCATCCTCAAGACCTACCCCCACGTGGACTCGGGGGAGATAGGCTACACCGCCGCCAGGTGCATGATAGAGACCGTCAGGGGCGGCTTCAAGCCCACCACGGCGATAAGGAAGCCCGGCGTGATGACCCCCAGCGTCTACCAGGGCACAGGCGAGTCCCCGGCCAAGGAGATCATGGACCGGGCGCGGGAGTGGGAGAGGAGAGAAGAGGCCTGCTACTGCGTCAGCGTGGCCTTCGGCTTCGCCTACGCCGACGTGCCGGACGTCGGCGCCACCGTCATCGCGGTGACCAACGACGACGCGGCCCTCGCCGAGAAGATCGCGGAGGACGTCTCCGGCTACATTTGGAGCCTGCGTGAGCCCTTCGCCGGGAAGAAGCTGCCCAAGACCAGGGAGGGGGTGGCAGAGGCCATCGAGCTGGCTAAAGCGGGCAAGACTCCCGTCATCATAGCCGACCACAGCGACAGGATGGGCGACAGCACCCACATCCTTAAGGAGCTCATCGAGCAGGGGGCGACCGACTTCTGTGTCGCGACCATAAGCGACGAGGCAGCCATACGGAAACTGAAATCCGAGGCAAAGGTTGGAGACAGCGTCGACGTGAAGGTGGGCGGCTACGCTGACTGCTACTCCGGGGAACCAGTCGAGATCAAGGGCACCTTGGAGTACCTCGACGACTGCAGCTACGTTCTCACGGGCCCCATGAGCAGGGGCGACACGAAGAGGCTGGGGGTAACCGCGGCGCTGGGATTCGGCGAGAACAACCACGTCATACTCACACCCACGCTCCACCAGGTGCTTGACGACGCCATATTCCCCGCAGTGGGTCTGAGCCTCGACGGCCTAAAGATCGTCGCCATAAAGTCCCGCGTCCACTTCAGGGCCTTCTACAACGACGCCGCGGGAAGCATCGTCGTGGTCGACGCGCCGGGCCTCGGGCCGGCGGACCTCAGCCAGCACACCTACAAAAACATACCCAGAGACATCTACCCCATCGGCGAGAAGTGAAAAAATAACCCTTTTTCTTCACTCTAGAAGGGTGGACCGAACCCGGCTCCGCCCAGGCTGATGCCCAATAACGTCCCTAATACGATGAGCACCACGGTCATGACGACCACGGCGAGGACGGATATCACCACGGCGTTCCCCCACCCCGTCTCGTAGTACGTCTTCACCAGGTACAGGTAGGCGACGAGCTGGGCCAGGGACCCGACGCCGCCTCCCACGACCTCACCGATCACGGCGTTCACCACCGTGCCGAAGATGCCTATCCACACCGCGTCCATGAACTTCGCCTTCTCGCCTCCGACGATCCATTTACCGGCCAGCCAGAGGAACGGCGCCGTCACGATGCTCCCCACCACGACTCCGATTATAACCCCAACGACGCTCAAAGAAACACCAGAGAATATGTAAACGCCCATCAATTTAAACAACCCTTCCCTGAACGACGACTCGGTGAATTTTTCTATCTAGAGACAGACTAGCATGTGAGGTATCTGATTGAAGGTAAACGCAGCTAACGGCCTGGTCAGGATTCTAAAGAAGGAGGGAGTCGGGTGGGTCAGCACCTTCCCGACCCATGTCTTCGGGAACGCCTGCGGCGAGGAGGGCGTAAAGAACTTCATGGTGAGGGACGAGCGTTACGCCGTCGCCGTGGCGGACGGCTTCAGCCGGGTGAGCGACGGCAAGGCCTTCGGCGTCTGCAGCGTCATGGGCGGAGGGAACGCGGCCGGGACCCAGATGGCGTACGGCGCCCTGGCACAGGCATACGAGGACTCCGTGCCTCTGCTGTGCCTGACCGACGGCGTCCCGACGTCGGTGTACGGCCGCGAGAGGTTCAACATAGAGGACGCGTTCCAGAGCGTGACCAAGTGGCGCGGCTACATCAACAAGGCGGAGAGGGTGCCAGAGTACATGAGGAGGGCCTTCACGCAGCTCAAGACGGGCAGGCCGTCCCCCGTTCTGCTGAGCCTCCCGAGGGGGCTCGGCCAGTACGACGAAGAGGTGTTCACCTATAAGCCTGTCCAGGGATGGAGGTCCCAGGGCGACCCCGGGGACGTCGAGAAGGCGGTGAAGGCTCTGAGGGCGGCGCGCAGCCCCCTGCTCTGGGTCGGCCACGGCGTCTTCAGCTCAGACGCGTGCAGGGAGCTCCAGGAGTTCGCGGAGCAGGCTCAGCTCCCCGTGCTCACGACGCTTAAGGCCAAGAGCGCCTTCCCCGAGGAACACCCGTTGTCCCTGGGCGTCAGAGGGGAGCCGGCTGAGAGGTTCCTCAGGAAGGCGGACCTGGTGCTAGCCGTGGGCGTAGGGTTCACGCCCAGCGGCTTCATGCACGCCATCCCCGACGCGAAGGGCAAGAAGATCATCCAATGCACGGTAGACGAGTCCGACGTCAACTGCGACTACGCGGTGGACCACGTGGTCCTGGGCGACGCGAAGCTCGTGCTCCGTCAGCTAGCCGCTGAGCTGGAGAGACAGGGGGCGCCCAAGAAGAACGAGGCCCTGGTCAAGGAGATAGAGGATTCATGGAGGGTTCTCCGCGAGAAGTATGGCCCGTGGATGGAGTCCGGCGAGAAGCCGGTCAACCCGTACCGGGTCTACGCCGAGCTGATGAACGTGCTGGACATGGAGAACAGCTTCGTGACCCACGAGTCAGGCAACACCAGGGACCAGCTGAGCACCGTCTACAAGGCTAAGGTGCCTCACGGCTTCCTCGGTTGGGGCAACGTCTCCACCCTCGGCTACGGCCTGGGGGCCGCGATGGGGGCGAAGCTGGCGATGCCCGGGAGGCAGGTGGTCAGCGTCACGGGGGACGCCGGCGTCGGCTACCAGATGGGCAACTGGGAGGCCTTGGTCAGGCACGAGATGGGGATAACCACCATCCACGTAAACAACGACGGGTTCGGCGGCTACGGCCCAGGGTTCTGGGGGCCCGGCCACAGCCCATACACCTACGAGGTGACAAGCCACAAGGTCCAGAGCAGCGCCAAGGTGGCGGAGGCCCTCGGCATCCAGGCGGAGAGGGTCGAGGACCCGGACGAGGTCGCCCCCGCGCTGAAAAGAGCTCTAAAAGCTAACTCGGGCAACAAGCCGGCGCACATCGAGGTGATATGCAGCAAGCACCCGGTCTATCCGGGCTGGATACGGGAGTAGCCCACCCTTTTTTTCCTGGACAACCCCCTTAAAGCGACCAGGCCGGCGACGGCGGTCAACACCACGACGATGGCCGAGTTCACGACGAGGAGCTGAGAGTTCGTAGACTGGGTGACGGGCTGGTCCCCGACAACCACCAAGGTGTTGGTGGTCGTCATCGGCAGAAACGAGCTGAGCGTCGTCGTGTAGACGCCGCCCCCCTGGTAGGCACACGTCTCGCCGTTCACGGCGACCACGGCGTCCGACACAGGCGCGTTATCCGAGTCGTAGCTGAGGGTGTACGTCACCTGGAGCGTCCCGGGCATCAACTGGGTCACGCTCTCCCTGACGGACACGGTGTCGTACAGTATGCTCCCCTCCTCAGTGGTGAAGCAGCTGAGCCCATGCAGGTCGTCCTCCATCGCCTCGACCTTGTAAGTCTTGAAACCGCTATGGTCCTCGTACTCGAGTTCATAGCTTCCCTCGAAGGGTGAGCCGTCGTAGGCGTAGACCCCTATCATGGTCGGCTCCTTCGTCGATGAGTCCAGTATGCGTGTTATGGGGCTCATGGGCGTGAACTCCACCCTGTCCCAGACCACGGTCAAGTCATTGGCCTCCACGGCGCTTATGTCGTAGAGGCTTCCATGCGCCTCGGCGACCGTGAAGGTGAAGCTGCCTACGTCCTCTCTCCTGATTGATTCTGCGTTCAGCTCCACCTCTCCCTCCATTAGCGGCGTGCCGTCGTACTCGTAGTAGGCATTGTACTCTACGCTTACCTCCTCGCCGACGTCGACCCGTGTGTCTGGGGCCTCGATGTCAACCTTGACTCTGTCCCATATGACCTCGACGGAGTTGGACTCGAATGTGTCCAGGAACCATTTCCTGTCCATCACCCGCCAGACAGTGACGTCGCTTTTCCCCACGACATCCTTGCTGGTCGCTGTGAAGGATATGTCTCCCGAGAACTCCGAGTCGTCGTAGGCGTAGCGAGCTGTGCATCTAATTTCCGCCTTCTCGCCGACGTCTATCCTGGTGTCCTCGACCTCCAGCTCAACCAGTACCTTGTCGAAGATCACGTCAGCGGTGTCGACCGTGAACTCGGTTATACCGTTCCTCCAGTCCATGATGGACTCCACCGTATACCTGTAGCGGCCCACCTCGTCCTTGACGAGCGTGTCGTTGAGCGTGATCTCCCCGAGGAAAGGCTTGAGGTCGGACTCGTAGTAGGCTAGGTAGTCTATCTTGGCCTCTCGTCCCGGGTTGTACCGTTTCCTCGGGCTGTACAGGTCCACCTTCACCCTGTCCCACGTGATTTTTACGGTGTTTGCTTCGAACTCCTTGATCCCATGCTGCAGGTCATCGACGGAGACCACCTTAACGCCTCTTCTACCGATGAAGTCGAAGTCATCCGTGTAGTTGAGGTGGACCGTGCCCGTGAAGGTCTCGTAGTTGGAGGCGTAGTAGGCGTAGACTATCATGCTGGGCTCCTCGCCGGTGGTGGTTCTCTCGTATTCAGGGATCAACGTTATCTGCACCCTGTCGAAGATGCATGTCGGGGGGTCTTCCTCGAACTGCACGGTTTTGGGGTTGCCGTTGTAGCTCACGTAAGAGATCATCCACTCCTTGACGTACGGGGAATCGCAGGTATCTGTGAATATGGCCCACCCATCCAGCCATATCTGATAGCTCTGACTCTCGCCGACGATGTAGACGCTTCCATGAGAGAGGGGCTCCCCCGTGTCGGTCCACTCGAGCCTGAAACCGACCGTAACCTCTTCGCCCACGTCGACTCGCTCATCGGACACGTAGCACTGCGTCACCGTTATGTCGGCGTCTTCTCCGTACGCGACTGCTGAGCCACCCATCACGGTGAACAGTATCATTAGACCTAGTGTTAGCAGTAGGGGCCCGCGTTTAGGCATCGTCTACCCATTATTCATCGGTTTTATAATGATTGAGTAAGCCTGATACCGAGGATTTAGAGGTGCTTTATACTATATATTCGGGATCCATGGAAAAGGCGTGGGTTTCAGGTTAAAAAAAGGGAAAACTCGCTGTATTCTAGTTCAACAGCTTTCCCTGTATCTCCAGTAGGCGGTCTACCTCTTCCTCGGTGTTGAAGAAGTGGCACGAGACCCTTATTCCGCCTACGCCTGCCGCGTACCTGTGGGCGACGATTATGTCGTTCTTCTTGAGCTCGTCGTAGACCATCTGGTTCTTCTCGAAGCTCCCGGTGTTGTACGTCACCAGCGCTCCGCGTTCACCGGGCTCCTCCGGGGTGTTTACCTTGACTGGTTGCTCCCGTAGCCCATCTATGAGGCGCTGGCTGAGCTCAGCGGTCCTCTTCTCGATGTTCTTGGTGTCTAGCTGGTTGAAGTAGCTGAGGCATGCGTGGAAGCCCCACGTATGCTCCTCGCTGACGCAGCCCCGATTGTATTTCCGTGCGTCGGGGTAGAGCGCGCCGCTGTAGGACTCGATGTTGTCGTGGCCCGGCTTCTCCCAGGGGGCGCCGTCCCTGAACGCCTCCTCCACGTTGCCGTAGTTCATGTACGTGGGCTGGAACACGTCGTGGAGGCTCTTCTTCACGTAGAGGACGCCGGTCATGGCCGGGCAGCAGAGCCACTTCTCGCTGCCGAAGGTGAAGAAGTCGACGTCTTCGGCCTTCACGTCGACGTCCACGGCTCCCGCCGCCTGGTAGGCGTCGTTGACGACGTAGGCGCCGTGGCTGTGGGCGATCTCGGTTATCTCCCTCATGGGGTACCTGACTCCGCTGGTCCACTCGACCTCGCTCATGCTCACCGCCCGCGTCTTGTCGTCTATCGCCTTCTCGAAGTCGCCGGCGTCGATGACGCCGTCCCTGTGCCTTATCCGTCTGATCTCGACGCCCTCGAACCTGTAGGGCATCCAGACATAGACGTTGGACTGGTAGCCCAGGTCGGTGACGACGACGTTCTCTCCCTTCTTGGGCTTCATCATGGACGCCACGGTGTTGAGGCCCTGGCTTACCCTGTTGACCCAGCAAATCTCCTCGGGGGAAACCTTGAGCAGCTTCGCGGCCTCTGAGCCTGCGTCCGGGGGCTCGACCTGCTCCTCGTTGATCCTTTGTCTCCACCACTCCTGGGTGGCGTCGTGCACGCGCTTCAGCGTGGGGCCGTGGGCGGCGCTGTTCATGTACGTCTTGGACTTGAGGACCGGGAACTCCGCTCTCACTTTCTCTATGTTCTTGCCTATATCCATGGAGAATCCTCTTCAGGTATACTTGTACGTCTAGATAGAAATGGTTGACGATTACATTTATCGGACGGGGGGATTTACCTAAATATTTATCAGTAAATGGATTTGGTGTGGGGTTCGAACCATTTTAGAAATAGAAACAGGGGGGACACTCTTCGACACTAATTTCAATTTTTCACAACAAGGCAAAGCTATGTCCTATGGTTTCTCTCAAAACCTGTGAGAATACTGATGATGGAAACTAAACATATCAATAATGGACAGATAGAGTGCGAGCAATACATCGTGTTTTTTTATTAGTTGTAACTGAATTTATTTGATGGTTCAGATTTGTCCCTCTTGTAAAAAACTAGTATCCGACGAAGATACCACATGCCCTTACTGTAATAATCTCTTAACTTCAGAGAATAAAATTTGTCCCTTTTGTAAAAAACAAATTACAGATGAAGATACCGTATGCCCTTACTGTAATAATCTCTTAATTTACGAGTATCCGAAACAAATAACGGCTGAAAGAAATAAAGTATTGTTTCCCACTGGCTTTATGCTTCTATTTGCCGCGGTTATTTATGCGATATTTCAATCAAAGTTCAATGATTTTATGCACGGAATATTTTACATCGCTTGGTTAACTGGATTCGTAATCTTTTGTGTATATATCGGTAAGGGAGACAGAGATTTTTGGTGGGGAAAATAAATCTAGCTATATAGCGAAAGCCGTCTTCAATAACTAAAAGAAGCAGGGTTTAACAAGGTCGATGAGTTCGATGACCTGCATCTGTATCGTAAACTCAAATAATGTCCTGGGGGGTCGTGGCGGGCCCGGGGGGATTTGAACCCTCGACCCCAGGCTTAGGAGGCCTGTGCTCTATCCATGCTGAGCTACGGGCCCGCGCACCACTCTAATATTTCCCGGTTTTTAAGAGTAGCTCTATGGACGTTGGCTCCCTTTTAATTACTCTCGTCCCGTGGAGGGGATGGTTGGATACGCATCATAAAAACGAGTGCCGCAGGGGCTTGGTTTTAACAGGATAAGATCAACGTATCAACGCCTCAAAAAGATGAGACGTTCTTAACAGGCGCGAGTCAAAAACAGGGCGCCGGTCTATTAAAACACCTGTACCCGTTTCCTTTCCCGTGAAACAGAACCATCATATACATTGTAGATACATTATGGTTTTGCCCGAATGGGAGCGGAGCCACGGCCGAAGAAGCGGAAGGCCGAGGAACCGCGGAGCCGAAGAGATGGGCTTCCAAGTACTCGCTGGGCTTTGGCTCGGAGAGCAACTGCATCTCAAGGCAAGACCGTTCGGGCACCTCGCATTTATTGGAAACCAAACTCCGGGAACCTCCTAAATATCCGCTGCGGCAACCAGATATCCATGTCTTTCACCACCAGGCCCGTCGTCATGGGCGCCAACGGAATGGTCACCAGCACCCACTACCTGGCGTCCGTTGCGGGGCTCAAGGCGCTCCAGGACGGAGGCAACGTCGTCGACGCCGGGGCCACCATGTGGCTCTGCCTCACCCTGCTGAAGCCTCACCTCGTGGGGCCGGCGGGCGAGGTCCCCATACTGCTCTACTGGGCGGACGAGGAGAAGGTCGTGGCCGTCAACGGCCAGGGCCCGGCGCCCATGAACGCCACCATCGACTGGTTCCTCGAGCACGGGTACCCCATGATCCCTGAGGACGGGTTCACCCCCGCCGTCGTCCCGGGCTCCTTCGACGCGTGGCTCATCACGCTGGAGGAGTACGGCACCTTCACCCTGGGGCGGGTAATGGAGCCGGCGCTACGCATCGCCAGGGACGGCTTCCCCGTCTACCCCACGCTGAAGGCGTTCCTGGAGAGGATCAAGGACAGGTACCTGTTCGAGTGGCCCACGTCGGCCGAGACATACCTGCCTGGAGGCAAGGTGCCTGAGGTCGGCCAGATGCTGCGGAACCCCAACTGGCATAGAACGTTCAAGGAGGTCGCAGAAGTCGAGTCCAGGGCCGGGTCTAGGTCGGCGGGGCTTGACGCCGCTCGCAAACACTTCTACGACGGACCCATAGCGAAGGCCATCGTGGAGTTTACCCAGAGCTTCAGGTGCAGAGACGTGTACGGCAAGGAGAGCGTAGGCCTCATAGCCTTGGAGGACTTCCAGGGCTACGGCGCCCGCTTCGAGGAGCCGGTCACCGTCGACTACAGGGGCTTCGACGTCTACAAGTGTGGCCCATGGTGCCAGGGCCCCGTGTTCCTCCAGCAGCTCAACCTCCTCGAAGGCTACGACCTCAGGGGGATGGGCCACAACACCGTGGAGTACCTCCACACGTGGATAGAGTGCGCCAAGCTGGCCTTCGCCGACAGGGAGCAGTACTACGCCGACCCCGACTACTCGGACGTGCCCCTGGACATGCTGCTGTCCAAGGAGTACGCGGATATGCGCCGCGAGCTGATCGACCCGGACAGAGCCTCCATGCTGCTCAGGCCGGGCGGCGTCGAGCCCATAGAGCTGGAGATGCGGGGCGAGAAGTCTTGGTTCGAAGGCGACACCGTGCACCTGGACGCCGTGGACCGGGACGGCAACATGTTGGCGGCGACGCCCAGCGGAGGCTGGATAAGGACCAGCCCGTTGGTGCCGGGCCTCGGCTTCCCGCTGGGGACGAGGGCCCAGTTCATGCACCTCGACCCCGGTCACGTCGAGTGCCTGGAGCCGGGGAAGAAGCCGAGCACCACGTTGACGCCGAGCCTCGCCATGAAGGATGGGAGGCAGTACATGGCGTTCGGGACCCCGGGCGGGGACAGGCAGGACCAGTGGACCCTCCAGTTCTTCCTCAACCACGTCGAGTTCGGCATGAACGTCCAGGAGGCGCTGGACGCCCCCACCGTCCACACCAGCCACTTCCCGGGCAGCTTCTGGCCCCACACCGTGAGGCCCGGGGAGGTCAGCGTCGAGCCCAGGATACCCGACGACGTGGTCTCGGGCCTGAGGAAGAAGGGCCACAGGGTCGTGGTTAGCCGCCCGTGGAGCCACGGCAGATGCCTCGCCATTAGGTACGACCCTGACACGGGGGTCATGTTCGGCGGCGCGTCGCCGCGGACGGGTGAGCCCTACGCCCTCGGCTGGTGACGGACAAGGTTTAACCCTTTTTCCCTATTCTCTTCATAGGACCGCTGACGCTGCCCACATGTTTTATGAGGCGTCGCCTCGGAATATCTCCCCATGAGCGTTGAGACGAGAGCCCACACCGCGCTGCACGTGGTCAAGGGGGCGATAGTCAAGGTGCTGGGTGACGGGGCCAAGTGGACCGCCGGCACCTCGGTGGAGGGATCACACGGCAGGATAACCGTCCAGTTCGACCGCAAGCCCACCGACGACGAGGTCCGCAAGATCCAGCGGGTGGCCAACGAGAAGATCAGGGAGGATCAGCCGATAGAGATCCACGTGCTGAGCAGGGCCGAGGCAGAGACGCGGTGGGGCGACCTCATCTACGACCTCTTCCCCCTGCCTGAGCACATCACCGAGCTTCAGGTCTTCCATCTGCCTGGCTGGAACGTCAACGCGTGCAACAAGGAGCACACCTCGCCGACGGGCGGCGTCGGCGAACTAGTAATCACTAAGACTCGTTTCAGGAACAAGAAGCAGCTGCTTGAGGTGAGCTTCGACCTGGTCGAGTAGGGCTACCTGACCTTCCCCTTGGTCCTCTTGGGGCGTAGGTTCTTGCTGTGGCACTTGCGGCACTTGGTTGCCTTGAACGGGTTGGTGGCTCCGCAGCTTCTGCACACCGTCTTCTTAATGAGGTGCTCTCTCGCGATCTCGATCTTCACTGGGTCTCGTAGCGACATAGTTTCTCATCCCCGGGGGCTTTGAGTGTATACGGGTCCCCATATATTATCTTTTCCTAGCCATTATAAGCCTAGGATCAAGTCCCACCGTGGCTCACGGTTATAGGCTGTTCTTCTCGGCGATCTCCCTGTACACCGGGACCGCCTTGGTGGGGATGCGTTTCTTGGTCTCCCTGTCCACGTTGTAGAGGCCGAACCTCATCCTGTACCCGTCGCTCCACTCATAGTTGTCCATGAGGGTCCAGTGGTAGTACCCCTTCACCGGGACCCCGTCGAGGGATATGGCCTTGTAGACCTCGTCGAGTTGGCTCCTAAGGTACCTCGTCCGTAGCTTGTCCCCCGAGTCGGCTACCCCGTTCTCCGTGACGTAGAGGGGGCGCCTGTACCTCCTGTACGCCCACCTGAGCACGTTCCGGAGCCCCTCGGGGTATATCTCCCAGCCGTAGTCCGAGCGGTCGTCGCGGCAGGGCGCAAACTCGTAGTCCATGAGCGGGTCCACGCCGGTCTTCCTGTGCCTGACCCTCCACCTGGCGTAGTAGTTTACGCCTATGTAGTCGCAGCCCTTGACCTGGTGGGGCAGCTGCTCCCACGGCTCCACCACCTGGTCGAGGTTCATGTCGTAGTCGCCGTGGAAGACCGCGTTGAGGTTCCACTCGTTGAAGGCATAGTCTATAAACTGGCTCATCCAGGCGTCGTCGGGGTCACTTGGGTCAGCCGGCTCGTAGTGCTGGAGGACCGCTACTAACCCGACAGTTGAGGGCCCCAGGGGCGACGCCTCAGACCTGTCCCAGCGTTTGACCTGCTCGTAGGCGACGCCGTGGGCGATGCACAGGTGCTTGAGGCAGATGAGGAACAGGGACGGGTCGTTCAGGCCTGGGGGGAACTCGCCTCGCCGGGTGAGGCAGCCGTGCTCGCTGACTATACGGGGCTCGTTGATGGTGCAGTAAAGGTCCACGAGGTCCCCCAGCTCGTGGGACAGGTAGGCCGTGAGCTTCGCGAACTCGACGATGGTGGACTGGCTTATCCATCCCCGCCTGTCGGTGGACGCCATCTCGTCCCGGCAGGCTATGGGGTCGTGGAGCCATAGGGGGATCGGCCAGTGGTAGAGGGTGAGCATAGGCGTCAAGCCGTAGTTGAGCGCGCATTTGAGTATCTCCCGGTACCGCTCCACGGCGTCGTGGTCGGCCACCCTGTCCAGGGCCTTGACGTCGTCTTCCTCCAGCTCGACCTTCCAGACGTTGTTCCATTGATCCCTCTTCACGTCCACCTCGATTCCATTCGTGGGCTCAGGGAACACCCTGCCCCAGTCGACTGCGAGCCTTATCGAGTTGTTTCTAAGGTCTTCACTGGCCAGCCTCAGGTCTCCGTCGTAGAGCTCCCAGAACCCGGGGCCGTCGAGGGGTGTGTCCCCGCTCACCCTTTCGACGGACACGTTGGTTTCGTCGTTGACCCATGCCCACCAGTCGGTCTTGTCGCTTGGTTCACCTGCCCCCATCTCGGCCTGGAAAGACGAGATCGCGGTGCCCCACAGGAACCCGTCAGGGAAAACCCGTTCCAAGGAATACACCGAAGATACATCGATGTACGATGATATAACATGGACTGAACCCCGTTTGACATAAAAAGGCGTCATATAGTCCCAGCTGGGGGTAACTATTTTAAGAAATGACGCATCCTGTTTATTCCTCTCCTAGGTGAACAGGTTTGAAGAAGAGGGTCATGATCGCTCTCGGCGGCAACGCCATAAAGCAGCCCCACGAGAGGGGGACTTTCGAGGAGCAGATGAGGAACGTCGAGACCGCCGCCGTGCAGATCGCTGCCATAGCGCGCAACGGATACGAGATAGCCATCACCCACGGAAACGGTCCACAGGTGGGCAACCTGGCTATTCAGCAGGAGCAGGGAGCCCACATGGTGCCCGAGCAGCCCCTCGTGGTGCTCGGAGCCATGACCCAGGGCCAGATAGGTTACATGATGCAGCAGAACCTCAACAACCTTCTGGCCGACGACGGGAAGGAGGTTGCCACGGTGGTGACCCAGGTCATCGTGAGCCTGGACGACCCAGACTTCCAGGACCCAACAAAGCCGGTCGGCCCCTACTACGACGAGGAGACGGCTAAAAGGCTTGGAGCCGAGAACGGCTGGATCGTGAAGCAGGTGAGGCCGACAGGGGAAAAGACTTGGCGAAGAGTGGTGCCCTCCCCTATCCCGCTGGGGATAGCTGAGGCCAGCGTGATAAAGAAGCTGGTCGAGAGCGGCACGATCGTCATCGCCTCCGGGGGCGGCGGCATACCCGTCATCAGGAACGGTGAAGGCAAGCTGGAGGGGGTAGACGCCGTCATAGACAAGGACCGCGCCGGAGCCAAGCTCGCCGAGGAGGTGGACGCCAACATATTCCTTATACTCACCGACGTGGAGCACGCCCTCCTGAACTTCGGATCCGAGGACGAGGCCCCCATCGGGAAGATGACCGTAACGGAGGCTAGGAAGTACCTGAGTGAGGGCCACTTCAAAGCCGGCAGCATGGGCCCCAAGGTCGAGGCGGCCATGGGCTTCGTCGAGAGAGGCGGCGAACGAGCCATAATCACGAGCCTGGACAAGGCGGCCGACGCCCTGGAAGGCGGGACAGGGACCCACATCGTCTCCGGATAACATACTAGTTTTATAATCGGGGACAATGTATCATTCCTCATGAGCGAAACACCGAGCATATTGACGCCCCTCATCGCCCAGCTCGGGGTCGGCGGAATAGGGGGGCTCTGTGTGGGCTACGCGGTGAAGAAGGTAGCCAAGGTAGTGGCAGTGATCATCGGTCTCTTCTTCCTCGGCCTACAGTACCTGGCTTATAAGGGAGTAATCGACGTGAACTACGGGGCCTTGGAGGAGTGGGGCGCCAACGCGCTGGGCTCAACAGTGGCCGCCGAGAGCGTGCTGGCCGCTATGATCGCTAACCTGCCCTTCGCGGCTAGCTTCGTCGTGGGCTTCGGCATGGGCCTCAGGATGGGGTAAGCGCCACACAAAACAGCGTCTCGAAGAACAGGGACAGCTCATCCAGTTTTTCTACAACGTACCCTCTGAAATCGCCCTCGTCTAAACCCGATTGGCCACTGTAGACCATCAGAATGGAGCCACGCTTTTTTAGGTGATTGTGAGCGCCTTGGAGGAACCGTCTCACCGTCTCGGCTCCGGTCTCGCCTCCCGCCCACGACGCCTCGTCGGCGTCGCCCTCGCTGGGAAGATACGGGGGGTTGAAGACGATCCAGTCGAACACGCCTTCAACGTTCTCGAAGAGGTCTGACCTGATGAACTCGATCTTCTCCTCCACGCCTCCGCTCTCCGCACGTCTCTTAGCCGCCTCGACGGCGGCTGGGCTCACGTCCACGGCGACGACCCTAGAAACCTCGGGCTTCAAAGCCGCCTCGACGGCCTGTATCCCAGACCCGGTCCCCATGTCCAGTACCTCCCCGTGCACGAGCCTGCGTACATGCCTCGCCAGGAGGTAAGAGTCCTCCCCGGGCCGGTAGACGTCTTCCATCACAAGGGTTTCGTCCCACACACTGAAAAAGGGTGGCACAACCCCCCCGCACCCCTTAATACCCATGCGTCTCGTATTCAGGGCATGGAGATCACGGTGCTCGGCACGGCCTCCATAGGCGGGGTCCCCGAGTGGGACTGCACGTGCCCCAACTGCGCGGCCGCGCGGAGGGACCCGTCCCTCAGGAGAACCCGATCATCGATAGCCGTGACGGACGACGGAGACAGGTACGTCCTCATAGACGCCGGCCACGACCTCAAGACGCAGCTGGAGGTGCATGGGCTAACGCCCCGGACCGAGAGGGCGGGGAAGACCCACAGGGAGTCTAGGCTGGACTCAGTTTTCCTGACCCACGGGCACGCGGATCACACGGTGGGCGTCGCAGAGTTCTGCACCGGGAAGAGCTTCGAGCTGCCCCTGTACGGGCCTCCGGACCTCGTGGACTTCCTCTTCGGCTCAGAGGACGATCCCAACTTCTTCGGCGAGCTGGGGAGGCTGGCCAGGGACTACGTCAAGCCGGTGAAGCTGTTGGCGGGCGAGACCGTGACGAGGCTAGGCGGCATAGAGATCAAGGGCTTCGAGGTGAGGCACACCCAGGTGCTCCCCGGCGGCAGGAGGTACCCCAGCAGCACCTACGCCTACGAGATCAGCCAGGGCGGCAGAAGGGCCGTGTACGCCCCGGACATTGGGCTGCTGGACGGGAAGGTCCTCTCTTGGCTTGAGGGGGCCGACGTGTTCCTCGTGGACGCCACCTTCTGGTGGGACGACGAGCTTCAGAGGGTCAGCGGCATACCGGTCACCAGCTACCAGCTGGGCCACGTGCCTCAGGAGGAAGCGGTAAAAATACTGTCCGGGGTCGACATCGGTAGAGTGATCTACACCCACTTCAACCACACGAACCCTGTGCTGGACGATGGACCGCCTTACAGGGAGATGGTGGTGGGCGCAGGCCAGGAGAACGCCTTCGACGGCATGAAGATAAGGGTCTAGTAGGTCCTGGAGACGTAGGCGACGTACTTTCCCTCGTCGCCGCACATGACGCAGCCGCCTGTGGGCTTCTCTTCCTCGTCCCACTTGGTTCCCCTGATCTCGCCGGATACCTGGTCCTTGATGTTGAAGGCGCAGTCGGGGTCGCCGCACCAGTTGACCCTGACGATCATGCGTGACTCCATGTAGACCCTGAGCTGGTCCATGTCGTAGACGTCCACGATGAGGCTCTCGAGCTTGGCTTTGTCCTTGTCTCTGAGGTTCTCGAATATGGCGTCGAACAGCTCGTGCACTTTCTCGACTAGCTCCGACTCGAGCACGAGGGTCTTCTCGAAGGTGTCTCTGCGCACCAGGGTGGCTTTCCTGTCCTTGGCCTCCCTGGGCCCCACCTCCAGCCGCAGCGGGACGCCGTACATCTCCCACCTGTAGTACTTGTCTCCCGGGTTGAACCTTGGGTCGTCGTCCAGCAGAGCCCTGACGCCCGCGTCCGTGAGCCTGCCGTATAGCTCCTCTGCGTAGGAGGTCGCCTGCTCCTCCTTCCCCTTGAACAGGATGGGTATAATCACAACCTGCTTGGGGGCGACGGCGGGGGGCAGCACGAGGCCGTGGTCGTCGCCGTGGTGGGCTATCACGGCCGCCAGGGTGCGGCCGAAGCCCATCCCGTAGCACGTCGTCGTGGCGTAAGCCTGCTTCCCGTTCGCGTCCTCGTATGTGAGCTCGAACGCCTTGGCGAAGTTGAAGCCCAGCTGGTGCACCGTGCCTATCTGGTTGACCTTGCCGTCCGGGTTCCACGTGTCGAACGCTATGCTGTAGTCGGCTCCCGCGAACTTGTCGAAGTCAGGCCGCTTCAGCGTGATGTAGCTGAGGCCGAGCCTGTCGTAGACGCTCCGGTATATCCTGGCTGCAGCCTTGACCTCCTCCTCCGAGTCCTCGTAGCCCACGTGGGCCGTGTGGCCCTCGTTCCACAGGAACTCGCGTCCACGGTAGAGGGGGCGGGTGGCCTTTGTCTCGTACCTGTAGACGTTGCACGTCTGGTGCATCTTTATAGGCAGGTCCTGGTGGCTCCTGAGCCACAGCTTGAACATGGGGTAGATGGCCGTCTCGCTGGTCGGCCTCAGTAGGAGGCGGCGGTCCAACAGGTTCTCGCCTGCGTGGGTGATCCAGAAGACCTCGCCGCTGAAGCCTTCGATGTGGTCCTCCTCCTTCTGGAACGAGTCCTCCGGTATGACGACTGGGAACTGCATCGGCTCGTTGCCGTTGGCTTCAAGCCCTTCCTCGAGCATCGCTATGATGCGTTTAGCTACGCTGAAACCCCAGCCGGTGTAGACGGTGAACCCCTTCACGGGGTACCTGTCGTCGGCGATCTTGGCCTCCAGAAGAACGTTGTCGTACCACTCGCTGAAGCTCTCCTTGGGGATCAGCTCCTTCTTTTCAGAGGGGTTTTTCCCAGTCATCTTTAACGTCTCTTACCACCAGTGATCATCTTGGGTTTTTAAAAAGGTAGGGGAACGACGCCGTCCCTCTGCTGGTTTGGGTTGGTCTCAGCCCCCGCCACATAGCAAACCATATACATACTCTATATGTATATGATCCATGCCTGAGATAGACCTTGACGACATAGTCTGTATGGAGGAGACCCACATAACCGTGAGGGGGTACAGGAGGAGAACAACGATCCCATCATGTGTGTTCAGGTTCCTTGAGCTGGGTGACAGAGATGTGTTGAGGTGGGTGGCCACCAAAGACGGCACGGTGTTCATCACCAAGAAAATTATATAATAAAATGAAGCATTGATCCATGCATACACATGGTTCAACCATAAAAATATTCATAACACCTATTTCATTTGAAATTTACATAAGAAAAGCAACTTATTATTGGTACACACCTATAGTTTAAATTTTAATAAATTCTAAATATTAAATTTAGTAGAAGAAAATTTATCCTCATTAAACTAAATAGCTTCTAGGTAGTAAGTGGATGATACCCCCGTTAAACTTAGTATTTCGACTGTTTAATGGAGCCGTAACTATAGCGATTGCGTCTCTTCTCCTCTCCATTTTCAAGAGGACGAGTAGACGGTTCTACCTCTACTGGGGTGTCGGATACGTGTTATATGGAGTCAACATCATCATCAGAATACTTACACCGACAGAGTTAGGTGTCAGTCTTCTAGGGGTGATCGCCTTCCTGTTACTCATGTCGGGCTTCGCGATGATGGTGGCAGGTATAGGTGAGCTCGTGAATAGAACCAGAATCTTCCTCGCTTCATCCCTAAGTATAGTATTGATTCCATTGATCCAGTTCACGTTAGGTAGAGAATGGGCGCCTCTGGTGTTGATCTTAGGCTTGGCACCCCACCTTTTCATGGTGTTAAGCCTTATAGTCATTGACTGGAAGTTCGGCATAGATGTAAAACTACAACTCGCAGGGTGGTTAAACCTGTTCTTCATAAACCTTGGGTTCATCACAGAGCTCGTAGACCCGGGTTTCACGGACTTGACGTCGAGTGTGGCTAAAATAGTCATATACTTGGGAATGACTCAACCCAAATTCTCCTTCCTAGCAGACGACCTTCGGTTGTTTTTGATAGGAGGAGTCCCCAAGGAGTACGCCAATCACGTTGAAGGTAAGTTGACTATGCTTAACCAGTCAAACACAGGAAAGGGAAAAGATGTCCAATGGATCAAAGAAAGGCTCCTCAATAATTCGAAGAAAGGTATACGCACTATACTCATTACCATGTATGATCTCATTACTCCTAACGACGTATACAACAAGGACATTGTAGATGAACTATATTTCGTCAGAGTTTTACCTGGAAATCGATCCATCCTCAGGACCTTTGAAGATAGAATAATGTCGATTAACGATGACCTGAATCAGATGGACATACTGTTTTCTGACGTTATCAGCTACAGTAACGAGAGGACGATTCCATGTGAGATCATACTCTATACGCTGTCGCACCTCATCCACATCCATGGGTGGAGACGGGTTTACTCGTTCATCACGTCAAAGAATGCCGTCATAAAATCCAGCCAAGTACAGTTTACCTGTTTCTATGACTCTAGGAGCCATGAGGACAGGTCTGAGATTGTAAAATTTGAGAACCTCGCTGACAGCGTGGTCTCCGTCTAAACAGTCTATGTGCGGCTCAATAGCTCATTGAACCTTTCCTCGCGCATGCCGATCCTCTGGATGCGAGCCATTCCTTCCTTCCTGTGAAGGTACTTCTTGAAAGTATCTTTGGGAAGAAGGGTGACTTTCAAGGGTGTGTAGTTCATAAAGTCGCTGAGGTCTCTCCAGTCTTTATCAAACTCTAGAAGCCTTTTATTCACCCTGTCAAGGACTTCGTCCTCACTCATGGTTTCCGATAACTCTATGAAGATTGATAGAAACTCCCGCGACTCATGAAGCTCTCTTCTAGCCGTGAAGTCAATGAACGGTATTTTCGCGTCGTGGAGTACGGAAACCATCTCTTCCTCGTTTATGCGTGTGAAGTTATGTAGAACCAGGAGCCTGTCTGCTCTCGAATAGTACTTGAAGACCGGAACGTTGGAGTTTAACAGGTTGTCCCCCTTTGAGACGCACTCAAAGATGTCTGGCATAATGTACCTGGTAAGGTCGTTGTAGAGGGGGGTCACTATCAGCTGATACCTTTTACCAGGCTCGACGTCCATCATGCCGATAGTCTCGGGGGGCTCGGTCACCGTAACGACGTTCGGATCGATGGCCTGATCCTCGGGAAGGAACTCGTGGTATACGACCCTCCAGTCGAAGAAGAACGAGCCAGGGTGTTCCACTGAAGGCAACCCTGAGAGAAACGTCTCTGTGGACCCGAACACCGTCTTAGGGTAGTGCCCGCTCTTCTCCCTCATCTCCTCCTTCAAGGGTCCAGCTGAGATGTCCTGTGTTAGGAAGCCCTTGAGGTATATCTCGTCGTCGACCTGAGGACATATCTCGTCTAGGAACGTCGTGACGGTCATGTACGCTATGTCTATGTTATTATGATTCTTTATGAAGTAGTCAACCTTCTCCTTGAAGGTCATGTTGGAGTCCTCAGGAACTAGTTTAAGGAAGGTGGATTGGTTGCTCTTGAAGAGTGTGGTTATGTGGCCTCCTATGAATGCTCCGCCGGGGAGGTTCGCGTACACAGTGTCTCCTATATCCAGAAGAGACCTTGTGCCGTCATGGGCGCAGATGAAGAAGAGGCTGATCGCTGATCTCTTCAGGTTCTCCTTGAACCCCGTCTTAGGAAGTAGGAATACCTTGGGTCTGCTCATTGTTCCACTCGTTTGAGACCGAACGTAGTCGTCCAACGGGTAGATGAAGTCGTTCTCATGAGGGGTCCTGAAGAAGGGTAGGTAATAGTCGTAGCCTGTGAAAGGGATTTTTTCTATCCTGATGTTTTGCTCAACTCCAAGCTTCTTTCCTAAGCCGGACCTAGCTACTCTCTCGATCTTTTTCCTGATCAGAGCGTCTTCCTTGGCGCCGACGTTTCTCTCTTTAAGAAAGTCGAGCGCAAACTTCTTTATCAGAGGTTTCGCAGCACGCATCACTAACTGAGCCATGTTTTCACACTCACACCGTGACCGGTTCAGCGTTGAATACTTGGAGCCCCCTGGAGGTGATCACGTAGCGCCTCGGCTGGTCGTCGAAATCGATGCCACGCACCTTGTCGATCATCAGCGTCTTGATGAGCTTGAAGTCGATGACGTCCTTCTGAAGCCGGATCACACCGTCGGCTAGGAAGTTCTCCATGTAGAACTCGTTTTCCCTGGGCAGCCCCTCAGTTACTATCACCGCTGAGCATCCCAGCTGTTGTATCTGGTCGAACAGCTGACCTATTATGAACCTCTTCTTGCCTGACCTCTGCTCGTGGACCAGTATGCTCGTCAGGGGGTCGAGGAGGACGTGTTTGGCGTCGATCCTGTTCACCAGGTTCTCGATCTCCTTCTCGAGGGTGAACTGAAGCTTTCCCCGTATGCGCTCGTAGAGATCGACGGAGCCCTGGGACTGGGGGATCATGTACAGGTCGAGGACGTCCAGCATGTCGTCGTCTATGGCCTTCTGGAGGTCCCAGCCGAACGCCTTGGCGTACTCGATCTTCTTCTTCATCGACTCCTCAAGCGAGATGTACACGCATGGCTCGCCCCTGCTCACCGCTGACACTATGTACTGCAGCGACAGTATCGTCTTACCTGTGCCCGGGCCCCCGCTTACGAGGAGTATGCTCCCCTCCGGCATACCTCCTCCAAGCATCTCATCAAGCCCGGCTACCCCCGTCGACACCCGTATGGGCTCGTATCCAGACATTAAGACACACATCTCCTGTTACATAGTCACCTGAGGGTGAGTCGTCAATGGGAAAATCAGTGATGCATCAGTCTTCTGCTAATTCTCCCCTTCTTCTCACCCACGAGGATAACACCATCATGAACGTCTGGGGTTTATATATATTTTAGGAGTGGGGCCGCACACGGCTCCGTCCACCGGGCCGGCTGATCGGGTTATAAGCCTTAAATCCGGCCGGGAGTCATCTCCCTCCATGCCGTCGAGCATGGGGCGGAGGTATCCCGGAGACTACACGGAGGACAAGCTGAGGGAGATCGCGGACGACCTCGAGAAAGCCGTCACGGTCCCCGTGAACGTCATGATAGAAGCCGAGCACCGGGTCTACGATCTCAGCGAGATGAAGGAGATTCTGGGAGGCACCGAGAAGATCGTCTTACAGGACTGCGGCTGCAAAACAGAGTACGGTAACTGTGATTCTCCCACGAGGGTCTGTCTGAGCCTGAACATCGCGGCCGAGCAGGCTCTCGAGCTTGAAGAATACCACCCACAGGAGGTGAGTCTCGAGGAGGCCCTTGAGGCGCTGGAGATGAGCCACGAGGCGGGGCTGGTACACATGGCCTACACCATGAAGGGTGACGACAGGCCGACGGTTATCTGCAGCTGCTGCCCCTGCTGCTGCCACACGCTGGGTGGGCTGCTGCGCTTTGGGATATCCACACAGGTGCTTACATCCAGCTACGTCGCAGAGGACGACGTGGAGAGCTGCATAAACTGCGGCGTCTGCGTGGACCGATGCGTCTTCATGGCTAGAAGCATGACAAACGGGGAGATGCTGTACGATGTCTCCAACTGCTTCGGATGCGGTTTATGCGTCTCGACCTGCCCCACAGACGCCATAGGGCCGGTACCGAGGGAGGGGTAGCATAGGTCCACGCCCGGCACATGAGGCAGCATGAGATGGATGAGGAGAGCTTCAGGGCGTTCCTGATTGAACACCTGCGGAGGCGCCCCCGCATGGAGGCGAGGGACGTATACAAGCTGCTGTACCAGGGGGTGTTCGGGGTCTCTCACATCCTTGGCGAGAAGGCGTGGGAGAGGCTCAGGGAGGAGGCGGAGAGAGTAGACCTGACGGATCATCTTGACGAGCCTCTGGTTGAGCCCGTCTCGGTCGACGGGAGGTTCGTGAGGGTGAACCTGAGGCCATACATTAGGCAAGGGGGAGACCTCAGGACCCTGTACAGGGCCATGTTGGAGTCGTCTGAATATATGGGTGACCCCAAAGAGTTCGTGTCGCTTTGGGGGATGTTCAAGGAAGCCGCGGCGGAGCAAGACCTAGACTTCGACGATGAAACGATCCGTCTGTACGACAGGAGCCTCGAGGAGGCGGGTCCGGAGCCGCGTCACCACTCCGCCGCCTACCGCGAGGCGTACTACCCCGCCTACAGGGTGGTCATGCGAAGAATATTTGAGGAGTACACAGGGTTCCCGTCGTGAGGGCGTAAAAAAGGGGTGGCTAGAGGGTGATGACCTCGCCGGGCTTCATCAATATGACCTCGGTGTCGCAGCCCGCCTCGACCATCTTCTTGTACTCCGACGGGTCGGTGTCCCATATGTGCATTGGCACCGCCTTGGCGGGGTTAATCGCGATGGTCGCCTCGGCGGCCTCCGGGTTGTCCATGGTGTACGTTCCCCCGCTGGGGATGAGGAGCAGGTCTATTCCCTTCAGCTTCTTCATCTCGTCTATGAAGTCGGTGTCCCCGGCGTGGTAGACGGTCTTGCCCTCGGCCTTCACCAGGTACCCGACGCCTATCCCCTTGGGGTGGAACGGCGTCCCGGGGCTCCTGAACCGCTTGTAGTTGTATGCCTCCACCGCCTCCACCGTCACGTCCCCATAGGACGCTGACTCTCCTGGCTTCAGGCTCTTCACGGGTGAGCCTATCTTCTTGCCGCACTCGGGGGGAGCCACTATCACGGTCTTGTCGCCCTTGACCTTCTTTATCTTGTCCACCTTGCAGTGGTCGTCGTGGTGGTGGGTGCTGAGGATCAGGTCGGCCTCCTCGTCGTACTCGCCCTCGTAGGGGTCGATGTAGATGGTCGTGCCGCCTGTCTTCACCTTCCACGAGGCGTGTCCTAGCCATTTGACCTCCAAAACTTTCACCTGTAACTGTATACGTGGAGCCGTTTTTTACTATTTCTCTGCGTCCCCCATGGACTCGTATGCCTTGAGGTATGCGAGGCCGAAGACCACCCGCAGGGCTGCGGAGAAGAAGAGCCCCGTGCTCAGCCCCTCCAGGCCGCCGAAGTAGGCGTCGATGACGTAGCCGCTCACGTTGCTTCCTATGAAGCAGGCGATCCCGAACGCCGTGGTGCTGCTGGCGAGGTAGGTGGCCCTCAGGTCCCCCGGGGCGAGGTCTATGACGTACGTGGACTCGCTGCTCATCCACGCGGCCATCCCTAAACCTAGGAAGAGCTCCGCCAACGCTATGTGCCACCACTGGGTCGCCAAGGCGTAGGCGACGGGTGCCACGGCCATGGAGACTCGGCTCAGCACGATGATTGGCCTTCTCCCCATCCTGTCCATGAAGGCGCCCAGCCTCCTCTGTGTGAGGGTGCTGACCAGGCTGCTTGTAATGCTCAGGGTGCTTATCTGCCATACCTTCATGTGGAGCCTGTGGGTGATGACCATGGGAAAGAGGGGCCAGGCGAAGCTCATCCCCATGCCGTACACGAAGTTGAGCAGGAGGTAGCGGGTGAGCCTGGGGTCTCTCATCAGCCGGTTGAGCTCGAACCTCTGGCTGGCGCCCCTAGGAGGCTTCTCCTTGGTGAAGAGCACGAGCACACCGCTCACTAGGCTGGTGGCGGCCGCCAGGGTGAGCACCAGGGAGAAGCTCTCGAGCGTGGTCTCGCCTTGATCCGTTATGCTTAAAGCGAAGGCTATGATCATGGCGAAGAAGCTGCCCATCTGGCTGACGCTGTTGATCAACCCAATCGTCACGCCCCGGGTGCGATCGGTCGTGTAGTCTCCCAGGAGGCTGCTCCAGGTGGGTAAGGCCATGCTGTTGAAGAAACTGCTTAAGATAACGAGCCATATCAAAGGCTCCGGTGCGTCGAACAGTAAGAGGGCGATGATGGCCGCCGCGTTAAGGATGCGGCCGGCTGCGATGAAACGTTTCTTGCCGTACCTGTCCGCTAGCCTGCCGAACACGAGTTGGAGGAGGTTGCCGCTGAGGCTCTTGGCGCCCTGAAGGAACCCCATCTGGTTCACGGTGGCGCCCGACGCGGCTACGAGGAGGTTGTTGAACCTGTTGTTGAGGCTGTCGCTGAACATCATCGTGAACCCGGTCGCCATGAGCGCCGGCGTGGTCTTCAGGGGCTCCTCTTCCCTCTCGCCCATACGCGGTTCAAGGTTTACATGTGAATATTAAATGTGTAGGTATGGCCCGGCGAAGGAATGGAAGAAACACGGAGACGTGATCCCTCGACAAAGAAGATATAGGTGAAACTCTTCAATACAGGTAATATTTCGGGGAGCAGAGACATGAACGAGGCTAGACCTAGGGTTCTTCTCATCGACGACGAGGAGGACATCGTGAGGACGTTCACCCTGTTCCTCGAGAAGTTCGGGTACTCCGTCGACTCGGCCGGTAACGGTGTGGAGGCCGAGGCGAAGCTCAGCGAGAACATTTACGACGTGGTGATATTCGACTACAGGCTGCCGGACATAGCGGGGACGGTTCTGTTGAGGAGGGCCAGCGAGCTGCAGCCTGGGGCGGTCAAGGTGATGCTGACCGGTTTCCCTTCCCTGGAGAAAGCCGCTGAGAGCCTCAGCCTCGGCGCCGACTCCTACCTGTTGAAGCCCGTGGACATGAACGAGGTCCTGAGGGTCATCGAGGAGAAGCTCAGGGAGAGGGCTGAGTCCGAGGAGAAGGAGGAAAAGAGGTAACTCACCTGTCTTGTCCTATGCCTGTTGGTGTGGACCGTTAAACATTTCTCGTGGGTCGACGGGTTTCCATTCATGGTTAGACGTGAACGAGTCTCAGAGGGTTTCCCCAAGGTTCTGCCCATGCGTGAGAGGTCCGAGATAATAGAGAAGGCGCTTGCCGAGAGGCTTGAAGAGGTGCTTCCAGTCGCCATGAGGGAGGCGGGTCTCGACGTGTGGCTGATCATCTGCCAGGAGGACGACCTGGACCCGGTTTTCGAGACCATGATACCCATGGACACGTGGTGCCCCATACTCCAGATGCTGATCTTCTACGACAGGGGGCCGGAGCTGGGCGTGGAGCGGATCAACCTGTCTTTCACCGACACCAAGGATCTATACGATCAGCCGTGGCAGGGGAGGAGGCATCACAGGGAGCAGTGGATGCTTCTCAGAGGCGTCGTGGAGGAGAGGGACCCGGAGCGCATCGGGATCAACACGGGCTCCATCCAGTGGGCCGCCGGCGGGCTCACCCACAACCTGTACGAGCAGCTGGTGGAGGCGCTGCCCCAGAGGTACGTGGATAGGCTGGTCTCGGCCGAGGCCTGCGCGACTCGCTGGCTGGCGACGCTGACGGGCTGCGAGGTGGGGCTCTACGAGCACGTGGTTAAGGTGGCCCACGCCTTGATCGCGGAGTGCTACAGCGGGGAGGCCATCGTCCCGGGGGTCACCACCATCCGGGACCTCGTGTGGTGCTACTGGCAGCGGTGCGCCGACCTGGGGCTGTCGGTGGCCTTCAACCCTTTCTTCACCATCGTGCGCAGCGAGGCGGCGAGGGAGCTGTACGGTGAGGGGGACGAAGTGATTCGGCACGGCGACTTTGTGCGCTGCGACGTGGGGGTCGAGTACCTTGGGCTCATCACGGACCACCAGGAGTGGTGCTACGTCCTCAGGCCCGGGGAGACGGACGCCCCGGAGGGGGCTAGGAGGCTGATGGCGGAGGGGAACAGGCTGCAGGACTGCTTCATGGCCGGGTTCGAGGGGGGGTTGACGGGAAACGAGATGCTGGCCCGCATATTGAAGGACGCCCGGGGGAAGGGGCTTCCTAACCCGAAGGTGTACAGCCACAGCTTGGGGCACCTGCTGCATGAGCCTGGGCCGCTCATTGGGCTTCCGTGGGAGCAGGAGTGGAACGAGGGCCGGGGCGACGTGGCTCTTGAGCATAACTACGCGTTCACCATGGAGCTTTCGGTGGAGGGGCCTCTGCCTGAGTGGGGCGGCGAGGGCTTCAGGTGCGCGCTGGAGCAGGATGTGGTGTATACTGCTGAGGGGTGCCGTCTGATCGATGGGAGGCAGACCTGTTTCTACCTTGTGTAGCCCGGTAAGGTTTTAATCTGGTTTCCGTGGATGTATTGGTGCGCGCGGGGGTTCCCGAGTGGCCAAAGGGGTCAGGCTTAGGACCTGATGGACAAGTCCTCCGTGGGTTCGAACCCCACCCCCCGCACCACAGCATAAAACCCCGGGATATAGACAATTATTAGCGAATACGAACATCTTTACTCCTATGTTTAGTAAACTCGCTAGTATAGCAGAGTTCAGACATCAAAAAAATTACAGATCTAGACGAAGACAGCCTCAAAATGTTATTGTTTCTAATCTTCGACCCGAATCAAGAATACGGGTACGGAGAATTAAAAAGAGGAATGAAAGGCGTTGGCTTCGATTTAACGGACTCTCAACTATCTAATAGTCTAAGAAAACTAAGGGACAAGAAACTAATTTTACATGAAAAAGAAGACGAGCTTAGACGCAATAAACCTTCAAGAATAAGAATAATCATCGAAGACATACAGTATAAGCTTGAACTCCAGAAACAAATTGACAAAGCTATCGATGAAATTCAAACCGTGGTTACAGATTCTAAGGAAATGAGTGAAGCCGAAATCTTTGAAGAGTTGAAACGTTACTCGATTCTAAGAGCCTCGACCTCTCTGTACTTGAAACTTCTTAGAATTAATGAGACATTTAATGAGGATGCGTTTGTTGTAGGGTCTCTTTGGACGGGCCTACTTTACGAGTGTATGATAGACTTGTACATAGAAGAAATTGAGAGACGAGGCAAAAAATCAATCACAGAAATACTACACCTATACTATCAAACATAATTAATTTTAGAACATTATTTGCCAAGCCATCTATATTTTTTCTCGATCATGCAAAAAGCATCATTAATTTGTATTCTCCATTGTCGGTGACCTGATGCAGCAGCAACTCTTTTAGGAGAAAGTTTTGCAGGTCTTCTATATTCACAAACCACTCTTTCTCCTTCTATTGCATCGCCTTTATTTTTTAATATGGTCACCTAACTTCCTCCACTTTTTTATCTTTTTCAAGTTTTTCTATAACCTCCATTACATTTTTTATACTTACACCTAGTTCATTTGCGATATCGCTAGGATATGCCTCCTTCATATTTGATAGTAATTTTTCAATAGATTCATTCAAATCATCTACATTTATTTTAAATTTTGGAATTTCAATAATACCAGATTCCAACTCTAATCTTTCTACTCTTTCAATTAGACCATATAATATATCTTTCATTTCTTCCATCTCAGGATAAATAAATTGGTATAAAATTGCCTCCAAAAAAATATTAGTCTCTTCAATGGGTTTTGGTCTAATTTCTTTCCAAATTTTTTCGAGTTCTTTTCTCGAGTATGACTCACTCATTTTTAATCACGGAAGAATTTCAAAGCCGATAATTTCCCCAGTGCTATCTTGAATTACTATTTCTGCAACTTTTATAATGCGACCTTTAGTATATTTGCATTTAATTATCCAATAAAAACGTCCATTTTTTTGCTCCTTTGATGCTTTTAAAGGTTCAAAAGAACCCAACAAACCACCTGGACTTCTATAGTAAATAAACCTTTTCGCAACCATAAGAGCTGATTCTAATCTCATAATAGGAAAACTATCTTCATAATATATAAAAAAATTGAAAATAACTTGTTAAATATGAAACCAAAGAGTTTGAGTTAGTCATATATTTATCAAGTCGAGGCGGGGTCGGCGCTACGCGCCTCCCCCCCCCCCGCAAAAATTACTTTTTATTTTACTATACTTAATATCCAAGAATATATCCCCCAAAAAGTAATAATAAAACTATATATTGTAACAATAACTGTAATAATTTTAATTATTTTATTTCTTATATTTTCCTCGTTATAATATTCGATATAAGGAAAAATTTTTTCTAATAAAAATATTTTTATTAAGTATCCATAAACTAATGAACCTAATATTGTATTAATAAAAATAATGTAAAAAGAAATACTTATTGTACTTAATATACCCATTATATAAGATTCAAGAGACAGTGTTTTTATAAATATGTATATTATATTAGCCATCACCGTACCACATAAATCAAATGAAAAATATCCAATTATTGGTAAATAAAAAACTTCTATCCATATATTATATATTATATAGTTATAATTTTTGCATGAATTTAAAATATCATTTATTTTTCTTTCAATCCCTCCCACCCAAATTTCATCTGATCCTGAAATACTAACGGAATTAAAATATTGAGATTTATGATTTTTAAAATCAAACTCTATTTCAATTTTTTTATTATTTACTCCTATTGAATTCATTTTTATTTTATAAATTTCTTTGGGGAATTTATTTTCTGTCATTTCACTAAACGATGCACTTACCAATGATAGTTCTTTACCTTCAATTATAAAACGTGATTTATATTTGTCGAGTTCCCAATCTTGAATTTTTTCATTTTCTTTTAATGACATAAATGCTTCTTCTGATACATATTCTATAATTTCTGCTAATTCTTTAATTATATTATATTTAATTGTACAGGAAGGAATTTTTATAGATTTTTTATGGATTTTCTCAACCATTATCTAACCTATCCTTTTATCGCTTTATAAAATTTTTACAATTAAGATTTAATTTGAAAATAACGCTTTGTTTAATGTAAAAAAATTGGATGAACGTATTTTCCAAAACTCATTGTAAGATAGTCCTACACTCCATGAATCATATTTTCCGTTGATGTCAGCCCAGAAGCCGACAAGAACCCACCTGTATATTATATTTCCTTCAAGATCCACCTGACCACGAGGCCTCTCATCCTTCTCCTCAACAAGAAATTCACCAAAATCCCTCGACACTGAGAAAGCCCTTTTCTTGAAAATCCACATCAAAGCAAGAGACAAGACCAATTTTCTATCCATTTTCTCAGATAGCAAAGCGTTGTTAACTTTGGTGACATACTTCAAAACATATCCAACACCAGCCCCAAGGCTATACAAGGCGAAAAGATCACTGTAACCCCATTTCCAAAGCTCTTCTAGCTCTCGTTTCTGTGAGATTCTCCATTTTCCATTATAGAAGAATGTCTTAAACTCAGTTTCATGAAACATCAATACACAGTGAATATGTGGATATCCATCTTGTTGAGCTTCCCAACACCGTATAATACTAATCTTCCCGTAACGACGTTTCATCGCACTAACCCAGCGATTAAAATCCTTCCCGATCTCTTCCCACAGAACGTCAAGCCTTTCATTACGCGCATAGGTCAATGTAACAAAAATAGCCCTAGTTTTCTGCTCTCGATTTCTATCTTTAAAATTAAAAAACTCAATCTGAGGAAGATTATACAAATGCTTTAACCTATTATTCAGCCTCCAAGAATAAACGTCATTACCGCGCTTCGCGGCCTTAACTAACCTGTATTCCTTTTCATATGTGTGGATGTCCTCTTTTCTGAAGGTCAGATACTCTACGAATTTTGACCAGTAGATGAATGCATCAATTATTTTAACTAAGTCAGGATTATCAAAGCTAAGTAAAGCCCGATAATATTCAAGCCTAGGCTTGGGAACGAAATTAGACATAAAACAGGCATTGAGCCTGTTCTAGACTGAAAATGAAAAAAGGAGGAGTTTTGCGGGTCACGTCACCAATTCTATTAGGGTTCGAACCCCACCCCCCGCACCATCTTCAAAATAAACCTGTATTTAGCCCTGTTTGGTGCAAATAGCATGTAATCTTGAAAAAGATTTTTCGGATTTCAAGTAGGTTGGGTTCTTTTAAAAAAGTTGGTGACTCTATACGAAACCCCTAATAACATACACACACATACCCACACAGAAGCAGGATGGGCGCTAAAAACATATCCATCTCGGAGGAAGCCTACGAGAGACTAGCCGCGTTAAAGAAGCAAAACGAGAGCTTCACAGACGTGGTGAACCGGCTGACCATGAAGAGATCGATACTGGAGCTGGCTGGCACCCTCACCGAGAAAGAGGGAGAGGAGATCCGTAGAAGCGTCATGGAGCTACGCGAGGCAAGCTCCAAGAGATTCACAGCAAAACGGATGGAGTAGCGTTGCTGGCTGACACGTCCTTCGTCATCGACCTGATGATCGGTGACGCCGCCGCGGTGCAGAAAGCGAAGGAGATCGAGGCGAAGAGCCTGCCCCTGGTGATCTCCGCGCCGACGGTGTTCGAGCTCTACGTGGGCCTGTCCCTCTGCAGCAAGCCCGAGGAGGAGAAGGCTAGGATACTCGCTGTCCTCCGGTCTCTTCCCTTCCTGCCTCTGGACTATGAATCATCGGAAGCCGGCGGCAGGATCTATGGAGACAAACAGCGATCAGGGTCTATGATTGACCCGGAGGACGCGATGATCGCGGGGATCGCCAAGGTCCACGGCAAGAAGCTTCTGACTCGAAACCTGAGGCATTTCCAAGGCATCGAGGGCGTCAACGTGGAGCCGTACTGACTCCAGTGTAGCGCTGCATGTTTCACGTTGCGTCAACGAGTTTTTTATAATGTATGAATATTTTTTTCCCTTATCACCGGTAGCCTATGATAACCGAGATTTTTTATGCTTGTTTGTGAATGCATTTTTCTCCTCTACTCTACCACTTTTCTCCATGTATAGTGGCTTAATCTTGGCTGTTCTGGGTCTTTTCCTTTGAGGAACCTGTTTTTCGGGTTTTTCGCGTACCCTCTATAACTGTCATTCTAAGGTTCATTGATGAAGCTGAGAAAAAAGATGGTGATATCTCCACCTCCAGGAGGGTTCGAACCCCACCCCCCGCACCATGTTCTTTGGTGGGTGTCGGAGCCACTGATGATTATGACTCCTTTTTGACCACGCAGATACTAGATACCTCAGCTTGCCGGATTCCCGTCTGACGAGACTCAAGCAATTTTTTTAATAATTTATGATACCTTTAAATTGCACCGCCCTCTCCTAGGGGGCTGTCACGTCGAACATATTCATGCTCGGAGAAGCTGACAAGGCACCCGCATGCGTAGTTTAGTGATATGAGCAAAAACGTATGCAGGTACAGAACTTCAACGATCTACCCCTCAGCAAGGATGTCCTAAGAGGCATCAAGGCTCTGGGCTTCGAGAAACCAACACCCATCCAGGCCCAATCGATCATGCCCCTGCTCGAAGGCAGGGACGTGATCGGCCAGGCCCAGACGGGGACGGGCAAGACGGCGGCTTTCGGCATCCCAATGGTGGAAAGCATCGATCTCAGCGACAACAGAGTCCAGGGACTCGTGTTGGCGCCCACCCGTGAGCTGGCCGTACAGATAGCAGAGCATATCTCGAGGATCAGCAGGTACACCGGGGTTCGGGTGTGCCCCATCTACGGCGGAGAGAGTATCAACCGCCAGATACAACAGCTCAAGAGAGGCGTCCACATAGTCGTAGGCACCCCCGGGAGGATCATCGACCACCTGGAGAGGGGCACCCTGAAGCTGAGGGCCGTCAGTATGGTGGTCCTCGACGAGGCCGACAGGATGCTGGACATGGGCTTCGTCCACGACATCAACAAGATCCTGGAAAAGGTCCCTAAGCATAAGCAGACGAGCCTGTTCAGCGCCACCATAGACCGTAACGTCTTGAAGATATGCGACAAGTACATGGACAAACCCGAGAAGATCCTGGTCAGCAAGGACGAGATCGCCCTCGAGCAGATCGAGCAGAGATACGTCAAGGTGGACCCCATGAGCCGCTACCCGATACTAGAGGAGCTCATAGTCGAACAGGGGATCCAGAAGGCCATCATCTTCACGAGGACCAAGAGGGGCGCCTACGCGCTGTCGAAGAAGCTGAAGAATAGCGGGTACAACGCCAGCGCCCTCCACGGCGACCTATCCCAGCCCCAGAGGGACAGGGTGACTCGGGATTTCAGGAAAGACAAGGTAGACTTCCTGGTCGCGACGGACATCGCGGCGAGGGGCCTAGACATCAGCGGCATCACCCACATCATCAACTACAACATTCCCCGGGAGACCCTGGCTTACTTCCACAGGATAGGAAGGACAGCGAGGATGGAGGCCGAGGGGACGGCCATCACGTTCGTAGCCTACGGCGAGGAGAAGGCACTCGCCGAGATCAAGGCCCAGACCGGCACAAGGATCACCGAGCTGAAGACAGGAGTCGAGGTGAAGGCTGGTCCGCCTGAGAAGTACAGGGCGATCTGCAGTAAATGCAGGACAGAGTTCACGTTGCCGTTCAAGCCAACCGATGGGCGCCCTGTTTACTGTCTGTCTTGCCTCAAGTCCAATAGGCGGCATCACAGGCGAAGGCATTAGACTCTTCTTTTCGTGTGCAACCTGTCCCGATTCTACTTGGATTGATTTGAGTTCTAACCCAGTTGTACTGATTAAGTAGATTCGTGCGTGATGTTTTCTTGAGTAATCGTCTGCAGTTATCCATGCTTTCGTTTAGTGTGGATGGAAATTGCTCGCGAGTAAAACAGGAGATCACTGTATTCCCTAATTCGAAGATTACTGAGCGGATCATGGTAACAAGACAGTTTTTCTGTCAAGCGATTACCGTCTTAAAAAAGAAGGAAACGTGTTGAGAGACACCTCTATTGACGGTAGGGTTCAAACCCCACGACCCGCACTACAGCGTGCACCTACCGCTATTTCGGTTTCTAAACACCAAGAGTACAGCTGGATTCGTGAGGATGTATTCATACCCTGATTCTATTAGATTACAAGCTTCCTCGGCACCTGCATGCGCGCTATCTGTTCTTTACTGCTTTTTAACCCTGTAACATCTAGATCATCAGGTCTGATGGCTTTACTCTGGGGTGGTGATAGCGTTCATTGTTTTCAGTGTGTTTGCCATATTGTATAGCTGATTGGGGGCACCATTGAAGGCACGCAAAGCATTGTTCACAGCTGTGTCGCCAGGAAGGCTTACCGTTGATCACCTCAATGTTATCCACGGGGCACATCTTTTCGCATGTCCCGCAGCTTACGCAGTTTTCATTGGAGCTGAAGCCGTGATCCATTAACCGCCAGCTCTCAGAAAAAGATAGATCAGCGTGTCCGGAGTAGCCTGCCATTTTCAGCCAGACATGTTTACCCAGTGAGTCTTTCAGCTTGAGTCGATCAACTAGTTTAAGTAAGAACTCTCCGCTGGTCTCGTAGACTCCTTCTTTTCTTTGGTCGACGAAACCGGCTATTGTTTCTAGCTTCTTCTCCCATTCGGAGAATTTTTGTCGCTGTTTCTCAGCTGGGTCAGGGTTAAGCGTCACACGGATTACGGGGTCTCCGAGTTGAATTGAGGGTATGATGTAGTTGTAGGGCATGCTTACGGCGAACCCGGCTGCAAGTTTCCCGCCTCTGGACTCAACTAACTGTTCCAGGTACCGCATGGTTAGCCCGGGGCCTGCTCCCCCGTATGTGCAGACCCCGAAAACATACTTCCCTTGAAGCCCCTCAACTTTGTTCATGAATCGTTTAACTATGTTGGGTAGACTGGATTGATAGTCAGGAAACACGATTCCCACAGCTTCAGCGGACAGCTCCACCTTTTCTGAGCGGATGACAGCGGCAATGGAGGACAACTCTGCGTCTAATCTATCCGCGATGTCTCTGGCGACGGCGAAACTGTTCCCTGTGCCTGAAAAGTAGTAGACCACCGCATCCGTCATAACCCAATCAGTGCTTCAGAATCGTATAATACTTTGCGCGCTCATGTTAAATGATTCAAGCGGAGAGGCTTAATCCAGTCAAAACGACTCCAACAAACTCGAATGAAACCATGAATAGGGTTACGGTGAATCGTGGATAAAATATTCGAGTCAAAGATATAATCGCTACTCGGTCTGACCTATCAAAATCATGGATAAAAAATGGGAAAGTCTCTGGAATCAAGGAAAATTAGAGATAACTTGGGATGAAATAAAATATCACTCATATCGCTTTAATTAAATCAAAACCACGCCCGACGATAACTGTAATCCCAGATCTCCTTGTGTCTTATTTTATTAATATGTAAAACTTATCAAGTCACAACAAATATCACATTTATAATGGAATTTAACAGAGAATCGTATGATAAGGGAAAGGCATGGTTTTATGAGTCAGAGATTTGTTTACGTCGTTCGTTGATTATTCGAAGTAACCCTATTGATACCCATGGAGCTATTGAAGCCCTCCAGCACTGTTTTGAACTAAGCTGTAAGTCTCTTTACGTTATGCTAGATCTACCCTATCCTAAAGAGCATGATGCAGCAAAAAAACTAGATCAAGTTAGTGAAAAAATGTTTCAAATTATTAGTGGGGCTGATCAAGAAAACGGGCCACCTATTGAATCTTGGATAAAGAAAAATAGTGAATACTTGAAAAAAATCCATGAAACCTCAATATACGGAGATGAAGAAAAAGATATCCTAGCTTCAAAATTATTCTCTAATGAAGAATTTGGTGACTTGATGGTGAATGTTACAGCTATTTGGTCCTTTATTTATCACACTCTGTACAATATAGGAAAACAATATAATGCACTAACACAAGAAGAACTGAAGCGTTACCAAGAATTTTCGAAGTTATCAATATTAGCTTACAAGAATAAAACGGAATATACGAAAAATTTTCTGAAAAAAATATTTTCCTCCAATGGATGAAGTGCTAATCATCTCTAGGTATTCCTTCTCGTCTATGTCCATCAAACAGGTTTTCATCAAAGGATTCAACTCGAAGGAAAACCGCTCTCCACTGACACCTTTCACAGGTTTGAAATTCCTGAACAGGTATCACACGCGCGGGTGAATTCAATAATTGGTGTATAATGGTTTTTATTCGTCTTTTTGCCATTCATGCTTGTTTTTAGGTTATTCGATCTCGTTTTCCACGGAAACGGTTTAAATCCTGGAGTAAACATAATATGCTTTTGGCTCATAAAAAATGTGAGAAGGCTGATATGAAGCAGGTTTATCGGTTCAAGGTTGCTTTAAAGCTTCGAAAGAGACTCTGGCGCCGCATCGAGGTCAAGGGTGCCCAGACACTTGGCGAACTCGACCGCATCATACGTGAGGCGTTCAAATACGACATGTGGGACCATCTAAGCGAGTTTTTCCGGGGGAGAGTTTGGCGTTCTGAGGGTTTAGGTGAGATCCATCCCGGTGGAGGGGGCAGCGGAGATAGAAAGCGAATCGACAGATTAGGCCTCTCAGAAGGAGACAAGATGGAGTATGTCTATGACTTCGGCGACGACATCCAGCATATTATCACCTTGGAGAAGGTTATAGAGGCGGATGAGACCGCTAAATATCCACGCATCGTCTCCCAGAACAAGCCTAAGTATAGATACTGTGAGGTATGCGAGAAGCTGGGCAAAAAGAGTGTTGCTACATGGATCTGCGTTGATTGTTCCAACGAGGAAGGACGAGACGTATTGTTGTGTAATGACTGCGTGATGAAGGGACACGAGGACCACTACGCTGTAGATATGCTCTATTAAAACACAGTGAATGTACGAGAAGATGGCGGGGAGACATAAAGGCTAAAACTGCCCCCCAAATACCAAAAGAAGAATAAAGACCATTTTTAACCATTTATTAAATCCGCCCGCGCGCTCCTTACTGTCACCAATGTCAGTAATCATAGGAAGCCCTAAATATTCTGAGCCTGAAAATGGATCCGTTTCGCCAGATGGGGCTTGTTTGGGGATTATACTAATTACAACGTTACTTGAGTAATCGGGATATATGCCTATTTCCACCGCCTCCAATCCCTGTATTCATCGTGAAAGTGGAAACAAACATTGATTTCTGTGGCACCTTTGTTGATGGCTTCAAGGAATATCTCATTCTTCTGTTGTTTACTCTAGTTGTTTCACCCAACCGTGACAACCAATTCTCAATGGACATGTCCATTTGAATCCCAGAATCGGAAACAATGTATTTGTATCTAATCCTTTGGCTATACATCAACAAGGACCTCTCGGTCCTCTACTTCGACGGTAACTTCTATCGTCCAGAGAAAGGCATGGCCTATGTTTCCTGTACCGATGGCCGTAAACCAGCGGTTTTCAAGTTAGAGCGAATAGAGGAATAAACATTTGATTATTGACGTTTTCTTTCCTATGATCAGATAACCACCGTGATGGACGTCCACCCCGCGCTCCCGCTGTCACCGCCCTCAAGCATCTTCGTGGTGAGGACCACGTCGTCGAACTCCACGAAGCTGACTCCCCCGTAGCTGACCCTGCCGTAGGCGGAGTCGTCCACGACCTGCCCCGTGGTGTACTCCGTGGTTCTGCCGACCTTGTGGATCTGGTCACCTATCGTCACGGGCATGATCTCTTTGTCCACGGGGCTCCAGCCAGCCGCCTCGATGTGCTCAGCCTTACATAAGAAGCTGGCCTGATCGCTTCCCGCGAAGCCGAGCCCCACGAAGCCCTCGCACTCTTCGGCTGAGTGTAACCTGATCTCGTGGTCGACTGTCGGCTCCGCCACCCCGAAATCGATCTTGGCCTTCTCGACCAGGGAGAGCTCGAACCGGGTCCTCCTCCCGAGTTGGGAGCTGACGCCGTTCAGCAGGCCTGCGACCGCGTTGGACAGGATACACTCGCTCCCGGCGAGGGGCTGGTGCCAGAGGTATGTGCCTACCACGTCCTCTGGGACCCTGCCATGGTCGGCACGACCAGGCTGAACGATGCGCTTCTCCTCCGAGGATGGAGTCAGGGGGTCGTCGGCGAAGACGTGGGCGTTGCTGCCGAGCGCCACCCTCCCCCCTGCGTCCTCGAAGAACCACCCCAGGGTGCCCGCCGTTATCGCCCAGTTACCTACGCTTACCCCCGCGACGAGTGGGCGTATCCTCGTCACGTGGGCCTGAGGGTGGGCGTCGAGGGCCTTCATCTCCCCCACCTCGACCACGTCCGTGGGGACTCCATCGATCTCCCCCGGTATCAGGTCCCTGAGGCTGAGGGACGAGAAATCCACCTTCTGGGAGACGTAGATCCTTATCACCTCCTCCTCCACCTCCTCTCCGTCTTTGATGCGCTTCCTCAGCTTCTTCGAGTAGCCGACCACGTTCCTCTTGCCCCTTATCCGAGGCCATATGCTATCTAGATACATCTCATGATCCTGTTTGGAAGGGCAATCAAAATCTGTTGTGTTCTCAGTGGCTCTGACAGAGGTGAGGATTGATCAAAGGGCGGGGGATGACTCCTACTCAAGTTGGAACTTCCCCCATCATGGCTGTGCATGCGTAAACGTGCAAAACGGTTATTACATACGACTATATCTGGAACATGGCGGTGCGGTGCCTTAGAGAATAGAATCTATCCTGAACCCGCGCTTCCACCAGACCGGAGGCGCGCATAGTCTCCCCATTTCTTTACATTATCAATAACCTGGGTCTGAGGATATAACCATCATAAGAGAAGATTTGCGGTAGATGTGCCAGCTGGACGTGCCTGAAAGGCTAGGTCTTCTGCTTCCTTCATAACGACTACATTGAGGCCCGATCTGGCCTCAACCTTCTTGGGGAGACTATGATCACCTGTATATAGACGCCGGCGCATCATTTTTCAGACTACGGTGATATACACGGTGAACGAGGAGGCGCAGGGTCTCGTCGGGGCGTGGAGGCTGTTATCCGTTGAGACGAGGAACGAGAACGGTGAACTGGTTAGGCGCGGCGAACGCACCGGGTATCTCATCTACAGCCCCGACGGGTACATGTCGGTGTCCTTCATGAAGGAGGGACGCCCCAAGTTCAAGTCCGGGGACATCAGGGGAGGCAGCGCCGAGGAGAAGATCGCCGCGGTCGACGGCTACGTGTCCTACGCTGGCCGGTACACGGTTCAAGACGACACAGTGATTCACCACATCGAGGTGAGCCTGTTCCCCAACTGGGTGGGCGTGAGCCAGGAACGGGTGTTCAGTTTCGAGGGCAGCCGGCTCACCCTGAGCACACCGTTGATGCTCGTCGGAGGCAGACAGCTCAGCACTCACCTTGTCTGGGAGAGGGTCTAAGGACACCGTTGCGGCGTATCTTATTCTAGGTGGACATCTCAGTTACCTTGTTTAAGCTTCTTCACCGCGCCCTGCAGCCAGCCTCCCAGCCTCTGGGCCGCCAGGATGGCGGACTGCTCCGTCTCGTCTTCCCCCAGACCCGTCATGTAGAGGACGTCACCGTCCTCGTCGACTACCATGAGCCGCCTCGGGGGATCATGGGTGTGGTCGGGCACCACGTAGAGCGGTCTGCCTATGTACACCATGAGATACGAGTCCGAATCATGGCCCGTGCCGGTGTCCTGGGTGACGCTGCCTCCCTCTACGAGGCCCCTGAGCCAGCCTCCCTGCCCCATGGCCCACATGGTGGCCGTCTTCTTGGGCTCAGGGTCACCCAAGTCCGTCATATAGAGGACGTTACCCTCCTCGTCCTTGACCACGTACCGTCTCGGAGGGTCACTGGTTCCGTCCGGGGTGATGAAGAGGGGCTTACTCATCCCTCGTAACTTCAGCCCCTGGGATATGATTCTATTGATGACGCACACGCGTCTCTCAGGAACTAGCCCAGCTGGAGGGCTGAAAGTCGGTCTCACGTAGAGAAGGATATGGGAAATAAAGGGAAATGGTGGGTGTTACTTCTTCCACTGGTTCAGCGGCGGGTCAAGGTCCGCCGGTATCGGCGACTTGTACTCTCTCCCCGCCTTCCTGCGCTCCAGCTCCTCCCACGCCGCTTTACGCAGCTCTGGCTTCGTCAGCAGGTCTATGCCTGTGGCTGCTATCACCTTGGAGGCGTAGAAGAGGCTCTTGTGGCCTATGCTCATGCCGCTCATGGCGACGTTCTGCCAGCTGTGCCCCGGCGTCCCCAGCATGTATGTGCTGGTGCCGAACTCCATGGTGGGGGTCTGCCAGCTCACGTCGCTGACGTCAGTGGAACCGTGGCTCACCTCCCCGTCGTTCCACGCGTCGGGCACCGATCTGTCGATGAGTACGTCCATGAGCTCCTCCCAGCCCGGCCTCTTGGTCTTCCAAAGGCTGGTCCTCTTGTCGTCTTCCGAGATGGATTTGGCGATCTCCTCGGCGAAGGCCATCTCCTCGTCGGTGTACTCCGGGGGCCCGATGGCTCTCATGTTCTCGGCGACGGCGTCGCTGAGGGTCTTGCTGGGCACCTTGTTGTATATGCCCTTGATGAACTGCACCTCGAGCTCCGTCTCCGTCATCAACGCGGCGCCTTCGGCTATCTTAATTATCCGCTGGTAGATGGGCTCCAGCTGGTCCCTCATGGGGGCGCGTATCAGGTACCAGCTCCGGGCGTAGTCGGGGACCACGTTGGGCTGTCCGCCTCCCTCCTCGATGACGTAGTGGATCCTGGCGTCCTGTATGACGTGCTCCCTGAGGAAGTTGACACCGACGTTCATGAGCTCCACGGCGTCCAGGGCGCTCCTGCCCTGCTCCGGGCTCGCGGCGGCGTGGGCCGTCTTGCCGCGGAAGTGGAACTTTACTGCGTTGTTGGCGTTGCTGCTGCTTAGGCCTCCATAGTTCATGGAGCCGGGGTGGTGGCTCAGCACGGCGTCGACGCCGTCGAACACCCCCTCACGAACCATCCAGACCTTGCCGCTGAGCATCTCCTCGGCGGGGCACCCGAAGAACTTGACCGTTCCCTCGACGCCCGCCTTCTCCATGGCGTACCTGAGGGCGATGGCTCCGCCGAGGCCCGAAGTGCCGTGGATGTTGTGGCCGCAGCCGTGGCCCGGCTCACCCTCCTTAATCGGCTCCTTATACGGCACCACCTTCTGGCTGAGCCCCGGGAGGGCGTCGTACTCTCCCATGACTCCTATGACGGGTTTGCCTTTACCCCAGGTCCCGACGAAGGCCGTTGGTATCCCGGCGACCCCGCGCTCCACCTTGAAGCCGTGCTTCTCAAGCTCGTCCGCGAGGAGCTTGGCGGACTTGAACTCGACGTAGCCGAGCTCCGCGTAGCCCCAGATCTCGTCGCTGATCTCCACGAGACGCTTCTCGTTGCTGTCTACCCATTCAAACGCTATGCGCTTGGCTTTATCGGACATGACGAATCACAGGTAACACTATGGGAAAAACATATTTAACACAAGCTGGCCCCCATCGGGGACGGAAGGCTCGCTCCCAAAATTGAAATACCCACCCTTGACTGGATTCTTGAGCGGATTTGGAGTATCCATATAGAAGTAAGGTGCTGGACAGGCTCGGCGTCAGGTCGTGGATCAACGCCAGGAACTGGAGCACAGTGATAGGCGGGACCTGGATAGACGACAGGGTCCTGGATGCCATGAACGAGGTCGCGAAGACCTTCGTGGACATGCACGAGCTCTTCGCAAGGGCCGACGCCAGGGTCGCCGAGCTCTGCGGCGTGGAGGACGCCCACATAACCACGGGCACGGGGGCGGCGCTGGAGCTCGCCGTCGCCGGCTGCATGGCGGGTGACGACTACGGGAAGTGGATGAGGCTCCCAGACACCGAGGGCATGAGGAACGAGGTGCTGATGCCCCGGGGCCACGTAATAGCGTACACGCCCCAGTGGACGGCGCCCGGCGCAAGGACCGTGGAGTACGGCCAGGCGGGCCACCTCAGATCCTTCAGGAGGGAGCTGGAGTCCAAGATATCCGAGAGAACCTGCTGCCTGGCCTACACGGTGAGCTACAACACCGTGCCCAGAGGCGTGGTGCCCCTCGAGGAGGTGATCGAGGCGGGAAAGAGACACGACATACCGGTGGTGGTGGACGCGGCGTCCGACTTACCCCCTGTGGCGAACCTCCACAAGTACACCGACATGGGCGCCGACATCGTCTGCTTCAGCGGCGGAAAAGCCATCAAGGCGCCAAACAACACGGGCTTCATGGTCGCCGGCGGGAGGGGCGCCGAGATCATCGGCTGCGTCAGGGACCACACCTTCCCCCACAGCGGCTGGGGCCGGGGCCACAAGATAAGCAAGGAGCAGGTAGTGGGCCTCGTCGTGGCACTTGAGATATTCGTCGAGGAGGGCGACGGCCTCTACGCTGAGCAGTACGCAGCCGCCGAGTACCTCGTCGAGGAGCTCAAAGGCATCCCGGGGCTGGAGGTGGAGATCATCCCCAACGACGAGACCTACCACGAGCACCCTGTGATGCCCCACGTACCCAGGGTGCTGATGCAGTGGGACGCTAAGAAGATGGGCATGACCGCCGAGGAGCTGGACGAGGCAGTGGCACGGGACGACCCGCCCATCTTCCTCAGGAACGTCCACTACTACAACTACTACACAGACAGGGAGTGGAGGCTCATCGACACCTTCTACCTCCGTCCGTCCGAGAAGGTGATAATAGTCGAGAGGATTAGGCGGGCGTTCCTCGGTGCCTCGTAGGGATGGAGAGCACGCTATCTGAGCAGGTGGGGCGCCCTCTCCCTTATCAGGGGCTTCATCTCGGCCGTTGTCTCCTCGGCGGCCATGAGAGCCTTCTTCAGGTCTTCCTTGGTCTGGACCGCCGAGACGTTGGGGTGCCCCAGTATGAAGACGCCGCGGTTCATCATGCCCAGGTTGAAGACGTTGAACAGGGCCCTGTCGGCTGTCCTCGATGTCTCGTGGTCCATCACCTCCCGGTCCGTCCAGGCGACGGAGAACAGGGAGCCCACGCCGCCCACGTGGGCAGTGACGCCCTCCCCCGACAGAGCCTCCCTGAGGCCGTCCCTCATCTCGTCGCCCATCTTGGCCATCCTCTCGTAGACGCCGGGCTTCATCTCCTTCATGACCGTGAGGCCGGCCGCCATCGCCAGGGGGTGGGCGTTGAAGGTGCCCGAGAAGCCCAGCATCGGCGAAGCGGTCTCGGGGAGCTCGACGCCGGGGATGCTCAGAGGGCTCATGACCTCCTCAGTGGCGGCGTACGCCCCCACGGGGAAGCCTCCTCCGATGATCTTGCCCATGGTGGTGATGTCCGGGGTCACGCCGTAGAGTGCCTGGGCCCCGCCGTGGCTGAGCCTGAAGGAGATCACCTCGTCGAAGATGAGGAGGACGTCGTTGTCCTCCGTGGCCTCCCTGACGGCCTGCAGGAAGCCGGGCCTGGGGGTCATGTCCCGCATGGTGGGCTCGACTATGACGACGGCCAGCTCGTCCCTGTGCTTCTTGATGGTCTCCTCCGCTGCCTCGGCGTCGTTGTATGGGAAGTACACGGTGCAGTCCTTCACGTTCTGGGGGATGCCCACGGAGTCGGGGGTGAGCGGCACCGCGTCCCAAGAGCCGTGGTACGCGCCGAGGCACTTGGCGAGCAGCGGCTTCCGGCTGTAAGCCCTGGCGACCCTCACCGCCTGCATGTTTGCCTCCGTTCCAGAAGGCGTGAAACGCACCCTGTCGGCTCCTCTGAGCCTACGTGTTAACTCCTCGGCGAGCCTGGGCTCGGTCTCGGTTGGTGCGCCGAGGACGGTGCCCTTCTCCCACTGCGCCTTGGCGGCCTCCACCACCTTGGGGTGGTTGTGGCCCAGGATGAGGGTGGTGTTGTTGAAGTTGAAGTCGATCCGCTCGTTGCCATCCACGTCCCAGTTGCGGCTGCCCTCGCCCCGCCTCAAGCACAGGGGGAAGGGCTGCCAGAAGAGGGCTGAGCGGGTGTTACCCGACGGGAGAAACCGTGAGGCTTCCTCCCACGCCCTAAGGGAGCCCGGGTTCTGGGCGCGGTAAACCTCTAAAATCTTCATGGACGATCAGTTGCCCAATGGGTACATAAGCTTTCGAGGGAGGCACGTCTATTCAATGAGTAGAAAGTAGATGTGTAGGCGCTATATCGCCTGCTTCTCTCTGAGGCGTTCAACCTCCCCGGGGGATAGCCCCGCGACGGCCGTCAGCACCCAGTCCGTGTCCTGCCCCAGCACAGGCGGCGGCGACTGTATGCTGCACTCGCTCTCCGAGAACTTGAGGACGGTGCCTATCTGCTTTATCTTCCCCACCGTGGGGTGCCGCACCTCCTTCAGCATGCCCCTCGCAAGGACCTGGGGGTCGCTGAACACCTCGTCCATGGTGTAGACGGGGCCGCACGGGAACCCTATGCCTCGTAGCTTACCGAGCCACTCGTCCCTGGGCCTCTTCATGAACTCCTCCTCCAGAAACGGGATGAGGGTGTCCATGTTCTCGACCCTCAGGGCGTTAGTGGTGAACCGCGGGTCGTCACCCAGCTTCTTATCGCCCATGGCCTCCAGCATCATCCCCCAGAGCCTGTCGTTTCCACACGCGATGAGGATGTACTTGCCGTCGCCGGCGGGGAACGCCTGGTATGGCGCTATGCTCGGGTGAGCCGTGCCCATCCTGGGCGGGTTGACCCCCGTGGCGAAGTAGTTGCCGGCCGCGTACGTCATCCATGACACAGAGCCGTCGAGCATTGACACGTCTATGTACTGGCCCCTCCCCGTATCCTCCCGGGTCCTCAACGCGGCGAGTATGCCTATGACGGCGTACATACCTGCGCAGATGTCGGTGACCGCCATCCCCACTCGTACCGGTGGCCGCCCAGGCTCCCCCGTGAGCCCCATGAGGCCCCCCATCCCCTGAATGATTAGGTCGTAGCCGGGCCATTGGGCGTAAGGCCCGGTCTGGCCGAAGCTGCTTATGCTGCAATAGATGATGCGCGGGTTGAGCTTGCTCAGAGTCTCGTAGTCCACCCCGAGGCGGGAGGTCACGCCTGGCCGGAAGTTCTCAAGCACGACGTCGCATTTCTCGGCGATCCTATGGAACGCCTTTGTGGCGTCCTCTTCCTTGAGGTTCATGGTGATGCTCTTCTTTCCCCGGTTTAGGGACATGAAGTAGCTGCTCTCGCCGTCGATGTACGGGGGGAACGCCCGGGTGTCGTCGCCCCGCCCCGGTATCTCGACTTTTATGACCTCGGCGCCGAGGTCGCTTAGGGTCATGGAGCAGAAGGGGCCGGCGAGGACGCGGCTCAGGTCCAGAACCCTGATCCCCTTGAGAGGCGGATCGCCTATGTTCGATGTCACGCAAAATGATCAACCGGTTCCGCTTTTAGTGTTTACCATGGAGACTTGGAGAACGCTCACCGGTATTTACCATCCTTAGCCCCGATCCTATGGTTTAAATCAGAGTCGTATTCCTATTGCGGGAAGGCGGAACCCGTGGAACATAGAATACGTGAATACTATTTGATGATCGTCAGCGGCACCGTCACTATGCTCTCCGGGGGCTTCGTAGGGCATATTCGCCCCATTCGTGAGAAACGAGTTCACGGCACCCTTATAGCTGGTGGGGCTGGCCGTCTCCGGCTACTTCTTCCTCAGGATGTTAAGCGAGTTCCCCATCGGCGTCCTCAGCGACCGCATGGGGCCCAAGATGCCGCTGGTTGCGGGCAGGGTCCTCGCCGCGGTGGGCGCGTTCATCTGCTACCAGACTAAGAGCATCTGGCTCCTCATCCTCGCGAGGCTCCTGTGGGGGATGGGGAACGCCAGCTTCTTCTGCATAGGCATGAGCTACGTCTCGAAGCTGTTCACCTCCGAGCGGCGGGGCAGGGCCATGGGGTTCTTCCAGGCGGTCGAGATGGTGGGCAACCTTATAGGCCAGACCCTGGGAGGCATGGTCGCGGCCACCTATGGGCTTAGGATCAACTTCCTGGTGTGCTCGATCCTCGGGGTGGCGGCTCTGCTCATGGTGACGATGATCAAGGGGATGGACGACGAGACTAGCCCCGACAAGCCGGCGCCGAGCCTGATACCTACGAGGCTGGAGATGAAACAGTTGCTCACCATGACCATGATCTCGGCGTGCATCATCAACCTAGGCTGCATGGCCATCAACTCAGGGCTATTAGGCACTATCCTCCCCATATACGCCACGGAGGAGCTGGGCATGCCCCTGAACATCTACGCCCTCCTGATCTCGGGGAGCACCGTGGGCAGCGTCGCGGGCAACCTGCTGGGCGGGTTCTTATCAGATAAGATTGGTCGGAGGAAGATACTGACCGCCGGGATGGTTATTGGGCTGGTCGCGGTGTTCGGGTTCACCGTGTTCACAGGCTTCTACCCGCTGCTTGCTGTCATGTTCATGAAGGGGGTCTTCTGGGGCGTCGTATACGGCGTCATCCCGGCGTTCATAGCGGACGCCGTGCCCGACGTGGTGCGGGGGAAGGCAATAGGCACATTCAGGACTTTCATGGACATGGGCGGCCTAGTCGGCCCCATAGTCATGAGCACCTTCGTTGAGATCGTCGGGGCTCCCCTGGGCTACATGTACAGCTTCTACCTGGGCGTCGGCATAATAGTCGTGTGCCTCGGGATGGTGCTCCGCCTCAGGGAGCCACGCCCAGCCTAGGTTGTCTACTACGTCCCCGAAGGCGAAAAATTCGCAGTCGACCGGGGCAATGGTGAAGTGCATACTCCGTGGGAGACGCTAGAAGGTCTTGACGTAGTTAGAGAAGTTCTCCACCGGCTCCGTTGCGGCCCTCGGCAGCTCCATGTACGCAGCCTTCTTGTTCCCGTAGTTGGGCAGCTTACAGGAGAAGATGGTGTGCACGTCCCCTATGACGCTGTGGCCCTCCTCGCAGCTCTGGTGACTCCTTATGAGGACCTGAACCCCGGCGGCGTCCAGAAACCTCCTGGCCCTGTCCGGCCCGAAGAGATACCCGACGCCTCTCACGCTCCCGGCTATCCCCGGCTCGGGCATGGGGTCGTTCCAAAGTATCTGGCGCAGGGTGTCCGTCTCGGGGTGGGTCCTGTGGGCGTAGGCCACGTCGTTCAGGCTCTGCGGCCCGACTGGTACCCCGCCGTGCAGTATTAGGGCCCTCCTCGGGCTTATGGCGGCCGTGTAGAGCTGATCCGCGAAGTCCCTGAACCGCCTGTATACGCTTTGGGACTCCTCGTCGTATAGCCTGTGGAGCACATAGGGGAAGTCGTGGGGGCTCACCCCCACGTCGCTGGGCCCCTCGTGGTTTCCCCTCAGCAGCACCACGTTCCGCGGGTACTCGGTTAGCAGCCTCGTGAGGATGTACAGGACCTCCACCTGCCCCGGTCCCCTGTCGACGTAGTCTCCCATGCACACCAGGACCACGGGTTCGCCGTCCTCAGCCCGCTCCCTGAACCAGGTCTTCATCAGTATGTACTGGAGGGAGCTGATGTCGCCGTGAAGGTCCCCGACGACGATGGCCTCGCAGCTGGGCAGCTTGACGAGCTTGCCTGTGACGCTGAACATCGACGGCTGGGTCTTGGTAATCGTCTTCGTCGCGTCTTCGAGAGACTCGGCTAGCTGCCCGGCGTCTGGGACCGACATCAAGTTGATGGTTTTGGGGCTGCATAGAAAAGGTTAACGGAGTTGCCTGTGCTCGTTGACGTACTCCTCGACGTCGGCCAGGAGCTCCCTGCAGTCGAAGAGGGCGCCGCCCTTGATGGTATACCTGACGCCGCCGCCCTTGGTCATGGTGACGCCGTCCTCGCCGTACCTGTCGACCCCGGTGCCGTACATGACCTTGAAGTTGTCCAGGGGGTTGCCATCCACCACGCAGAGGTCAGCAGGGGAGCCTTTCACGACGCCGAGGCTCCTCTCCTCGTCGCCGAGGCACGTGTGGGCGTTGGTGGTGGCTATCTTCACGACGTCGATGGGGTGGATGCCGGCCTCCTGGAAGAGCTCCAGCTCCCTGATGAGGGCGAACCCGAAGATCTGGTAGATGAACGCGGTGTCGCTGCCCGCCGTCAGGGTTCCGCCGTTCTCGAAGAAGTAGCGTACGTACCTCATCCAGATACGGTACTTCTCCTTCCACGCGATCTCGTCGCTGGTCTTCCAGTCGAAGAAGTGGGTCGCGTGGCGGCCCGGCTGGGGGCTGAAGGCCTCCCAGAGGTGGCGGACCGTGTACCTCCTGTGCCAAGGCATGTTCTTGGCGCGCTCGTAGTCCCTGTGGGCCTCGTAGACCACCATGGTTGGGTCCCAGACGGTGTCGTTCTCTATCATCGTGTCAAGGACATCCATGACCTCGTCCTCGTACATGTCGGCCTCGTGCCAGATGTAGCCGTCCCACCTGAACCTGTCCACCTCGTCGCTGTAGTTGTAGTCGGGAGGGAAGTCCTGGCTGCCGGGGAGGGCGGCCTGGGGGATGCCGTAGGTGTGCTCTATGCTGATCTTGTCCAGACCCGCGCAGGTGACGTCCAGGGCGTCCAGCTCGCTGCTCTGGGCCACGTGGATGGCGACGCCCGCCGGCATACCCTGCGTCCTCACCTCCTCCGCCATGACCTCAAGCATCTCGGGAGTGACGTGGGGCCGCGGGATTATCTTGACGCCGTCCACGCCCAGCTCCTTCAGCTTTTTAACCGCCTCCCGTGTCTCCTCGACCGTGTAGACCTCGGCGGGCCAGCTGCCCAGCACGGCGAGCCTCGGGGCGGTTATCTTGTTTTCCTCGCTGAGGCGTTTGTGCTCCAGGAGCTGCTCGTCGGTGCCGAAGCCGCAGGTTCGTATCGTGGTTACGCCGTGGGCTAGGAAGAGCTTGTAGGCGTACTCAGGTCCCTCTGGGCCGCACTTGTCGTCGGCTATGTTTATGTGGACGTGCATGTCCACGAGGCCTGGGAGCACGTACATGCCCCGGGCGTCTATGACGCGGTCCCCCTCCGGCCTCTCAGGCTTGTACCTGTTGAGGCTGATGACGTCCACGTTAACTATCTCGGCCACCCTTCCGCCCTCTATCAGTATGTCCACGGGGCCGTAGGGCGGCGTCCCCCGTCCGTTGACGAGCATGGCGTCCCTGATCACCAGGCGCCTGTACTCGACTCCCTTAGAACCAGACATGGTTTCATGTGCGTGTAGGGGGCTAAAACGTTTCTCTCGTATGCAGGCTAGGTTAACTTCTGTCCGGCTCCGGCATACAAGTCAATATTTTTACATCGCAACTCTGGTTGTATTGTGATACTATGAAGAAGATGGAAGGGCTGGAGGAGGCGTTCAAGGAAGCCAAGGAGGTGTTCCTGACCACGTTCGACGAGGACGGGAACGAGAACTCCCGGACGATGACCAACTTCAACGAGGACCCGTACGGCGTCATGTGGTTCCCCACCGAGAAGGGCACCCAAAAGGTGAAGGACATCGAGGGCAACCCGAGGGTGCTCCTGACGATCCCGTGCAACGAGTGTGGGTTCTTCTACGAGATCGAGGGAGAGGCCGAGTTCGAGGACCCCGAGGTCGTGAAGGAGAAGTGGAAGTGGTGGTACCTCTCTTGGAGGCCGACCCAGAGAAGGAGGTTCTGGTTCCCACCGACGCTTGACGACCCCAAGCGCGTCATCATAAACGTCCACCCCAAGTCTGTTAAGGTAGTCGACGCCACGAAGTAGAGAGGCAGGTCGAGCCCCTGGCCCTCCTCTCCAACGTATCTACGTTAGACGGATCAGGCGTTAAGACTCGTCTCGGCCTCCCATAAGAATCAAATTCCCGTGGACATATTCATCTCAAACAAACGGTTGCCGCGTCCATGAGTTACTACGAGGGGCTTATCGCCAAGATGGCTGACACCGGGGATGTGCCCGGCGTCCTGCATCTCGTTAAATGGATACAGCGGAACGAGGGGAAGGACGACTCCATAGCCGGGCTCCTCGTCGAGCTTGGGGACGAGATGAAGAGGAGCCACAAGAGACGGGACGCTGTGCAGCTCTACATCGCGGCCCAGGACATCTCTCAGTCCGACGAGGCCCGGGAGACGGCGGCTGGAAGGGTCAAGAGCATGCAGCAGCCTGAGCCGAGGATGGAGCACGAGGAGAGGCCAGAGCCGCCGCCGAAGCCTAGGCGTGACCTCAAGGTCTTCCCCGATACAGCCGAGACCCACCTGATCTACGCCCGGTTCTTCGCCGGGATCGATAAGCCGGACCAAGCAGAGTACCACTTCTACAAGGCCTTGTCCCACGAGAAGGACAACATAGCTGCGCTCCTCCACTACGCCGAGCTCCTGGTCGACCAGAAGAGGTACGACGAGGCGGAGAAGCATTACAGGAGGGCCCTGGGTGTGAGCCCCGGCGACGCGACGATACACAACAACCTCGGCATACTCCATTACTCGCTGAAGAGGTACGACGAGGCGGAGCACCACCTCAGGGAATCCATCAAGGCGGAGCTGGACGCCACCACCCTCAACAACCTCGCCAACCTCCTCTCCGACACAGGGAGGGGCGAAGAGGCGGAGGAATGGTACAGGGAGGCCATAGGCCTGAACCCCAGGGACGCCAACACCTACAACAACTACGCCCTCTTCCTCTGGAGCCAGGGGAAGACGACGGACGCCGACGCGACGTTCAGGCAGGCTCTCCAGCTCTCACCCGGCGAGCCCACGCTGCACAGGAACTACGCCAAGTTCCTCGGCGGCCAGGGCAGGTACCTGGAGGCTGAGGCCGAGTACAAGAAGGTGAACACCCTGGAGCCCATGAGCGCGTCCAGCCACGTGCTCCACGGCGTCACGCTTTACAGGCTCGGCAGGCACACCGAGGCGGAGAACCGCTTCAGGACAGCGATCCAGCTGGATCCGAGCCACGACGAGGCCCACCTCTACTACGCGGTGCTGCTGACCCACAAGGGGAGCTACATGACAGCCGAGACCCACTACGCGGAGGCTCTGAGGCTGAAGCCCGACTCCCCGACCAACAACGTCGTCTACGGCATATTCCTGATGAACAGGCACAGGCTCACCGACGCCGAGAGGCACTACGTCAAGGCCAGGGATCTGGCGCCGGACGCGGTGGAGCCTCACCTCTACTACGCCAGGCTCCTCTCGGATCAGCAGCGCTACCAGGAGGCGGTTACGGAGTTCAAGGCCGCCCTGGACTGCGAGCCCGATGACGCCGAGGCGCACCTCTACTACGCCCAGTTCCTCGCCAAGACGGAGAGCCCATCTCAGGCCGACCGCCACTTCAGGAAGGCCCTGGAGCTCAGTCCAGACGACGCCAGGGCCCACTTCAGCTACGGGGTGCACCTCGCCAAACACGGGATGAGGGAGCGTGCCCTGACCCATTATAGGCGGGCCATGGAGCTCGACCCCGAGTACGAGGAGCTGGTCAGGCGGCTTCTCTCGTAGCTGTGTGTACCCGCTTTCACCTACACACGGCTATATACAGATCACTAAGATGGAATGGTAAACAAGGTGAAAGTTCTTGACCGTTGAACTAGAAGTGGTCCCACAGGGAGTCCCCGATAAGAGCATCGAGGAGATCGCCCGTGACGCCACACCCAAGATCGCTATACTCGGCATAGGCGGCGGCGGAAGCAACATCGTCACGTGGATGGACAAGAAGGTCGTGGGCGCCAGGACCGTGGCGCTCAACAGCGACGCGCAGCACCTCACAACCTCACAGGCAGATGAACGTGTCCTACTGGGCTACAGCCTCACAGGCGGCCTCGGCTGCGGCGGATACACCGAGCAGGGAGCCAAGGCCGCGGAGGAGAGCGCCATAGAGATCGAGAACGCCATCGGCGACGCCGACCTTGTCTTCGTCGCAGCGGCTCTGGGCGGAGGAACCGGCACAGGCGCGTCTCCCGTGGTTGCCAGGATAGCCCGAGAGATCGGTGCCCTGACCATCGGGGTCGTGACGATCCCCTTCAAGGTGGAGGGTACGCGGCTCGGGAAGGCCAAGGAGGGGCTTCAGAAGCTGCTGGACGTCTGTGACAGCGTGGTGGTCATAGACAACAACAGGCTCAGGAAGGTGGCCGGTAATCTGCCCGTCAGGGAGGCGTTCGCGGTGGCCAACCAGAGGGTGACAGACTTCATCAACAACATAACAGAGACACTCAGCGTGCCCGGGATAATGAACCTGGACTTCGCGGACATCAAGGCAATCATGATGGGCGCAGGCATCTGCGCCGTGGGCTTCGGAGAGGGACACGGAGGCACCAAGGTAGAGGACTCCGTAGGCAAGGCACTGGACAACCAGCTCCTAGACGTAGAGGACATCAGCAATGCCACGGGGGCCCTCGTACACATAGAGGGCGGCGAGGACATGACCCTCGAGGACATCAACCGAGCCGGCGAGATGGTCCTAGAGAAGGTCAGCAAGGACGCCCGCGTCATCTGGGGAAGCAAGGTAAACCCTAACTTGGAGGGCAAGATAAGGACCACCGTCGTGCTGGCAGGCGTCGACAGCCCGTTCCTGCTCCAGAAGGACTACACAGTGACCATCAGCCAGGACAAGCCCAAGGTCATCAAGATAAAGAGCAAGAAGGCCGTCAACTAAACAGCCATTTTTCCAATATTTTTCTAAAAGTTTCTCAGGGGGACAGTCACCACCATCGTCGTCCCCGTCTCTTCTGCCTCGGCCTCTATGGAGCCGCCGATGGACTCCAGGGTCCGCTTGCAGAAGGCTAGGCCGAGGCCCGCGTGGCCCTGCTTAGTCGAGTTGAAGGGCTCGAACAGCCTGTCCTTGGCTTCCAGCGGGATGCCCTCTCCCTCGTCCCTGACCTCGATCCTGGCGTTTCCCTGCATCTGGGATATGCTGACCTCCAGTGTTCCTCCGTCCGGCATGGCCTCCACGGCGTTCCTCATGAGGTTCTCGACGATCCTGGTCATCTTGTCGCGCCTCATCTCGGAGACTAGGAGCCCGCTCTGGTAGGACACCTTTGTCTCGACGCTGCGGGGGATGTACATGGACCCCAACACTGTCTTGACGATCTGATTGATCTCCACGTACTCCTCGCTCCTTCCCGAGGCCTCCAGGGTCTCCGTGATCATCTCGGCCACCTTGGACGCGTGATCGGCCTCCCGGTCTATCGAGGACACCAGGTCCGGCAGCATCTCGGGCTGGTCCATGAGTATGCCCGACGCGTTCTTTATGGAGCGCAGGCTGTCCCTGAGCTGCCCCCGCACGAGGCTGCTCACCTTCTCGGCGTCCTCCAGGCGGCCTAGGGCGTAGTCCAGCCTCATCGCCCTGACGGCCTCGCCTGCGACGCCGCCGTTGCTGTCCCTCTCCCTGTTCAGGGCGAAGGCTACGTGGTATGTGAGGGTCTCGAGGAGCTTCCTGTCGTCCTCCGTGAAGTCGTCGAGCTCCATGCTCTCGACGTTGAGCACGGCCACGGTCTCCCCGTCTAGGACCACTGGGACGGCGAGCTCGCTCAAGGACTCCATCGAGCCCTTGAAGTAGTCCTCACTTCCCCTGAGGTCGTTCACGAGTATGCTGTGCTTCTCCCTCGCGGCCTTCACCGTGATGCCTTTCCCGTCGAGTGGCAGAGACAACTTCAGCGGAGGCGCCCCCCTGAGGTTCACCGTCTTGAGATACCCGTCCTCGACCACCTGGAAGGAGACGAGCTGGTACTCGAACACCGTCTGCATGACGTCCAGGGTGGCCTCGGCGACCTCCTCCAGAGTCCTCTGCTGAGCCAGCTTTGAAGCCTGCCGGTGCAGCGCGGCTAGCCGCTCCTCCATCCGTTTCCTGCGGGTTATGTCCCTGAAGAAGCACAGGTGCGCTTCCTGGCCTAGGTAGTTGATGGTCGAGGACGAGACCTCGGCGACGCGTATGGCGCCGCTCGCGGTCCGGTACCTGACCTCGAAGAGGTGTGAGGACTCGTCATCCCCGGGGGCGCCGCTCAAGCACTCTCTAATCCTCCGCTCAGGCTCCACGAGGTACTCCAGGGTGCTTCTGCCGATGAACCCGTTGGGGGTCTTGCAGCCGAAGAGCTCCGCGGCGGCCTGGTTCATGAACGCGATGTCCATGCCGGTGAGGATGATTATGCCGTCCCGGCTCTCGTTCACCACCTTCCTGTAGAGCTGCTCGGTCCTGTACTTGTCCACGTTCTGCCGGATCCGCTTGGCGAGGATCTGGTAGTGGCTGGGCTCCGACTCCTTCCTGATGTAGTCGTCTATCCCGGCCTCGAAGGCTTGCTCTGCCACATCCTCGCTGCCCTGCCCGGTGTAGAGTATGAAGGGTACGTTGCTTCTCTCCCTGACCCTCTGGGCCAGCTCGATGCCGTCCATGGAGAGCATCTTGTAGTCGCTGACTATGCAGTCGTAGCTGTTCTTCTCCTGGAGCCCGAGGGCCTCCTCGGGGTTGGTGGCCGAGTCGACGACGACTCCCTCGTCCAGCTCCTCGAGGAACATCTTCGTGAACTCTAGGTGGGAGCCCTCGTCGTCGACGTGAAGTATCTTTATAGGCCTCCTCTTGTCCAACTCTCCCCCCTCCACGCAGCTTCGCTGCTTCCTTGATCTAAACTCTATGTCACTGTAGTTGTGATGTTTAAATATAGATATTCTTTTTGCATATAAAATGTCTCTGCCAGAATAGGCGGTTATTAGATGCGTCTCTGTGTGGGTGCTTTTTGATTAAGCACGGTTATAATTAAATTGTATCTGATTAAACTGCGGATAGTATTCAGGATTATAACAAACCAAACCATTGTCACAACTACATGGGACGTTATCATCGTCACATAAACAAAGTGACGTGTTTAGCGAAAGCAAAAAAATCAAAAACCTTAGTGCAGCAATTACGAGGAGGGGAGGGGCAGCGACGGAGGTATTGCCAGCGATAATGGCCGGGGACCAGGGGCAGCTCGACGGGAGGCTCGACAGGGTCATGGGGTTCGCGGGCCACATTATGCTGGACGTGATGGACGGCGTGTTCGTGCCCGGCAGGTCGCTTGACTTCGACTACACGCTGCCCACAGGCCCAAGGTACCAGGCACACCTCATGGTAGAAGACCCATTGAGGCGCATAAGCAGGCTCGTCGGGAAGGTTGAGACGGCGATAATGCATGTCGAGGCGGTTAAGGATGTCCCAGAGGCGATCAAAGTAACGGAGGACCATGGGCTGGGATCGTTCCTGGCCATCAACCCGGATACGCCTGTGGACGCCGTGGCGCCCCACCTCTCGAGGCTTGACGGGGTCCTCGTGATGACTGTGCAGCCGGGGAGGTACGGCTCCCGCTTCCTTCCACGGTGCCTCGAGAAGGTCGAGGCTCTCAGGGCCATGGATGGGGAGCTAGTCATCGAGGTTGACGGCGGCATGAACCCGGAGACCGCCGCCATGGCCGTCGAGATGGGCGCCGACGTGGTGGCCGCTGGAAGCTACATAGTGGCGAGCGACGACCCGATGAAGGCGTACACCCGGCTCGTGGAGGCGGTCCACGCTGCCCAGGAACGCATCCGGAGGGAGTAGGGTGCCTGCTAAGAAGGGGCTGCCAGTCGTCTACGAGGGGCGGAGGATCAACCTTCGCGTCTATCAGCGCATATTCAACCCGCTGGTGAAGACGCTGGACGGCGAGCGGCACACCCTCTACAGCGACACCGGGAAGGATAAGGAGATCCGCTACGCCTCGGCCGAGTACTATGGCCTCGACAACCCCTTAAACAGGGTGAGGCTCATCAGGCTCGCCCGCGCAATGAACTGCTTCAACTGCTCCGAGGAGTCGGGGGCTGAGAGGGAGTGCAGGGTGACCGTATGCAGAGCCAGGGAGCTCTACGGAGCCGACGCCGAGGAGCCGCGTTGGGTGCCCTTCGACCCTGGTAGGCTGGAGAGCCTGGAGGAGAAGGTCAAGAATCTGCGGAGAAGCTTGGAGTGGCGGCGGCGTATGGAGTCTAGCTGAAGATCTCGGCGAGGTCTGCTAGGAACGCCTCCAGGTGTTCCTTGGGTATTTTGACGCCGCTGGCCCTCTGGTGGCCTCCGCCGAAGCCGCCGTACTTCTCGCCGAGGGCCTTGGATATGTCGCCTAGGTGCTCGGGTAGCCCGAGCTCGCCGCGGAGGCTCACGTTGACGTACTCGCCGTTCTCCTTGTAGCTGACGCCCACGTCGACGCCCAGGGTGTCGATTATGAGGTTGGCGATGCCCCCGGTGCTGTACTCGTTCGCAGTCCCCATGTGGGCCAGGCGGCCCACGGGCACGGCCTTGACGGAGATCTTCTCCTTCATCCCCGTCATCTCCTCCAGGCACTGAACTGCCAGGTCCACGGCGCCGGGTATCCTGTGGGGGTAGCCGTACCGGCTGAGCTCGTCGAGGACCACCCTCTTGAAGTCTATTGTCTGGTTCATGCTGAGGGCGTGGGTCAGTATCTGGGCCTCGTGCTGCGCGAACTTGAGGTCTATCTTCGCGAGTATACGGCTGCCCAGGGGCCCGTCCTCGAACATGTCTGAGATGGCGGCGTAGGCCGCGATCCTCGCCGCCCCCTGGCCCAGCTCCTCCCTGAACACGTCGTAGACCAGCACGCCGGCGCAGTCCCTCGTGTCTATTACCACGCTGATGCCGGCATCACGGAGCCGCGCCATCAGCTCGTCGTCCATCTGGTGGTGGTCTATTATGTTGACGTCGGCGAACTCCCTGATCCTCATCAGGTCAGGCACGAGGGCCTCCCTGATGTTGAGGTCGCAGATGTACAGCGTCTTCACCGGCGGCGTCACCCTGCCGAGGGCGTGCTCCAGGTTGTCGTAGTTTGCCATGTACACGTCGCAGCCCGTGAGGCGCCGCAGGAATGCGCCGCAGGTCAGGCCGTCGACGTCGTCACCGTGTACTATTGCGTGTGCAGTCAACTCTGGAACCCCTGTGAGATTCAATATATGTGGACGGGTAGCTAAAAAATGCTAGTATCCCCGCTCGGGGTCGCAGACGTGTCGGAGGGGCTCACCGTCCACGTAGCGGCGGAGGTTGTCGCAGAAGATGCCCACGACCCTGTCACCGATGTAGGGGCTGCTGTGGCTGTCGTGGGGCACGAGGAAGACGTTCTCCATCTTCCAGAGGGGGTGATCCGCGGGGAGAGGCTCCACCTCGAAGACGTCCAGGTAGGCCCCAGCTATCCAGCTCTCCCGCAGCGCCCTCAGTAGGCTGGGCTCGTGGGCTATCCTGCCCCTGCCCACGTTGATGAAGTAGGCCGAGGGCTTCATGGCCTTGAACTCGGCCTCCCTGAGCATGTGCTCGGTCTCAGGGGTGAGGGGCGCGGCGACCACGACGTAGTCTGCCTCGGGCAGGTTGTCCATGAGCTCGCCCACGGGGAACACCCTATCCACCCCTGGCACGGGCTCGACCCTCCTCTTGGTCCCTATCACGGTCATGTCGAACGCCTTGCAGAGGCCGGCCACGCGTCTCCCTATGTTGCCGAGGCCGATGAGGAGGACGGTGCGTCCGTAGAGCTCGTCGTTCTTCAGCTGGGTCCACAGGCGGGCTTCTTGGTCTACGCGTCTCTGCTTGAGGTTCTTGGCGTGGGCGAGCATGGCTGTGACGGCGCTCTCTGCTATGGGGACTGTGTGGAGGCCGGGTGCGTTGGTGAGCGTGACTCTGCCGTCGATTATCTCGGGGGTTATGTTGTCGCTGAACCCGGTGCTGCAGAGCTGCACCCACCTGAGGCTGGGCGTGAATAAGCGTTGGTAGTCCTCCCAGTCGAGCTCACCGGGGTAGTGGGTCCTGTTGCCTCCCTCGGCGAGCACCACCTCGGCTTTATCGTCGCCTTTCACCCTGTCTGCGGGTACCTCGATGAGCTCGATGTCTGGGCTTGTCTCCAGTATCCTTCTCCGGTGTTTCTCCTGAAGCCAGTTCCCGTCGGGCCTGGGGAACTGGTGTCCGCGGGGGATTCCGCTCACGGCGACCCTGATGGTCATGCCTATCCGTGTGTATCGATCCCGTAAAAATGTTTGATATGCTATGCCGGGATTCTTCCCGGGGGCGCGGCCTCTATCCGGGCTTCTCTCCACAGCAGGTAAGATCGGATCATGCTGAGGGCGACGACTTCTATGCTCAGGTAGAGGAGGACGCGCATGTTCATCGTGATGTAGTTCGTGGCGTTCTCCGCGTCCATGGTTAACTCTACGACGCCGAGGCTCATTATGTCGCCTGCTCCAAGCAGTATCAGGGTGAAGACGAGGCTCGATACGTTCTGGGCGAGCGAGGCTAGCAGCCAGACGGGGCTGGTCTTACCCGCGAGCCCCTTCACCAGCGTTATGGCGGCCGTGACGGCGCCCACCAGCATGATCTGGTTCAGGAACCAGTCTAGGTCGATCTGTGATTCAGCGATCAACTGGTTGACATCAGGGGGGATGTACTCGGGTAGCATGTAGGGAACGACCACGAAGAGGATGAGCGTGATGATCGCGGAGATGAAGGGGCGAGTCTTTTTCGTCGACATCACTTGGCTCCTCCCGGCATGGTTACGATGTTCGAGAAACTGACGAGGTCGTAGAGGGTGGTGATCCCCAGCTCCAACACCCACTCCACGTTCGAGCCCTCCCCCAGATACATCTGCGCGATGCTTAGCGGAATCGTCAGCTCGAGATCCAAGGGGACCTGCTCCCCCGGCGGTATCGTCACCTCCATGGATTCTGTAGCTATCACCACTTCTCCCTCCGCGACGAGGCTGAGTGTCACCGTCAGCTCTGCCTCAAGGTAGCCATTGTTCCTGGGAGAGATGCTGTAGGGGATTACTACGGGGTCCGTCATCTCGATTTGGGTGCCTTCACCTGCTCCCCCGGGGATGGCGGTGTTGTATACCTCGAATATGGTGTGAAACCCGGCTGTGAACCCAATTACGCTTACAAGCTGTATAATCATGATGATTATGCCCAGTATTCTAGATGCCTTCAAAACGGGTAGCCAGCCTTACCCAATAAATACCATAGTATAAAATAAATTCAACCTTTAAAACCGCGTTTTTTTAATCATATACGGTCGATCCTTTCTGGCATGTATCACCAATCTGGATGAGTCTTTGGTAAAGCTAAACGGATTCGGATTTTTAGGTGGAGACGGGGGAGTTCAAGCACAACCCGGAGCTCCCGGGCACCACGGGAGAGAACATCAAGTACCATACATCTAAGGAGGAGTTCGAGGTGGAGGACGCGCTCCAGCTCATGATGTACCAGATGGTGTACGACGACGACGACGAGTGGGGCCACCGGGACAACATGCTGAACAAGGATTACAGCCGAGTAAGCATAGGCGTGGCGTCTGACGAGGGCATGGTATACCTGGTACAGGACTTCAGCTAGTTCCTGATCAGCGCCCCATAAAGCCTCTATATACGTTTGCTGCTGCCTGAAACCATGAAGCTAGAGCTGCATCACAAGTACTTCACGGTCGGCTTCCTAGCCGGCTTCGGGTTCTACACCTCGCTGTTCTTCATAGGCTACTTCTGGCGGCTCAGGCAGCTCATGGGGTAAGAAAAGGGTTACCTGCGGAAGACCTCGACGGTGTGCTGTAGATCGCATTCGCCCAGGGCCTTAACGGTTACAGCCATCAGCTTTCCCAGGTTCTTCAGGTCTGTGAGGCTTATGACCTCGTTGGGGCTATGCATGGACCTGTTGGGCATGCTGATGAGGCCGCAGATGGTGCCTCCGCGCTCGACCTGTATGGCCCACGCGTCCGTTCCGCTCCTCGAGGGGACCCCCTGCCTCTGGTGGGGTATCCCGGCCTTCTCGGCCTCCCTCTCCATCGTCTCCCATAGGGCGCGGGTGAAGTTTGCGCCCATTGCTACCACTGGGCCCTTCCCAAGCTCTATTCCCCCAACCTGGTTGGCCTTGACCCCTGGGGCGACGGCGTGGGTCACGTCCGTCGCTATGGCCGCCCACGGGTTCAGGTTGTACGCCGCGATGGTGGCTCCCCTAAGGCCCACCTCCTCCTGCACGGTGGCCACGAAGTGAACCTTCAGGTTCTTGGGCGGGTCCTTCTTCAGCATCCTCATGGTCTCGACTAGGCCGGCGACGCAGCAGACGTCGTCGAAGGCGGGGCCCACGACGAAGTCGCTGCCCTCTTTCCCCAGGTAGGTCACGTCGAGGTAGGGGGTGCACACGACACTGGGTTTGACGCCCATCTCCTCGGCCTCCTCGCGGCTCTTGGCGCCGAAGTCGATGAGCATGTCCTTCAGCTCTGGACTCTTGTCCCGCTCCTTCTCGTCCGTGAGGTGGGCCGCCTTCACGGCTATGGCTCCCACCAGGTAGTCCTCTGGGCCGTCGCCGACCCACACCTTGACACGGGTCCCGTATGCTACTCGCTTGTCCCAGCCGCCCACGTTGGTGAACGCGGCGAAGCCGTCGTCGTCCACGTACTTGATCATGAAGCCCAGCTGATCGTAGTGGCCCGCCAGCATGACAGACCTCTCCGCGTCGCCGATGGTGCCTATGACGTTCCCCATGACGTCCACCTCGACGACGTCGCAGTGCCTGCTGAACTCCTCCACGATGAGTTTACGTCTCTGCTCCTCGAAGCCCGTGACGGCGGGGGCCGACATGAAGCATCTGAGCACCTTGAACAGTTCCTCGGTCAACTTGAATCAGTTAACAGTGTCTCGGATGGAATTAAGGGTAACTGAGCTAACCGTTAAAAGCATGGCGAGAAGTCCTTTCCCCATGAAGCCTAGACACGCGATCGTCAGGGAGCCCGGCGACAGCTACGCCGGGTGCCTCAGCACCCACCCCCTGCACCACACCGTCAGCCTCAAGAAGGCCAGGGAGCAGCACGCCGTTTACTGTGGGACCCTGGAGGAGCTGGGGCTGGATGTCATCAGGGTGCCCCGGGACGACGCCCACCCCGACTCGTGCTTCGTCGAGGACAACGCCGTCGTCGAGAACGGCAGGGCGCTCATATGCAGGATGGCGAAGCCCAGCAGAAGAGGCGAGCAGCCCGGCGTCGCCGCTGCGCTTGAGGAGCTCATGCCCGTTAAATGGGCGGAGGAGCCGGCGACCATCGAGGGCGGCGACGTGGTGCACGTCGAGGGGAGTCTGATCTGCGGCGTCACCGACAGGACCAACCCCGAGGGCGTGGCCCAGATGCAGGAGTGGCTGGGGGTGCCGGTCTCCACCATCTTCGACCCCAGCATAATGCACCTGAAGAGCTACGTCACCAACCTGGGCAAGGGCGTCATGATAGCGACGGAGAGGTACTGCCGCCACCCGGCGCTGGAGGGCTACCGGATGCTGGTGCCGCCGGCCGAGGACGAGTACGCAGCAGACACCCTGGCCGTCGGAGACACGGTGCTCATGGCGGAAGGCTACCACACAGCCCAGCAGATGGTCAAGGAGGCGGGTTTCGAGGTCGTCAGCCTCGACGTATCAGAGATACAGAAATGCGACGGGGCGCTAACCTGCCTCAGCATCCTATTCTAATTCGAGAAGCCCACCGTCAGCATTTGACTGATGTTCCCTCCCCACCGAACACGATCGTTAATCCATAAACAGATCCGACCACCGACAGAACCACCCCCGAAAACACTTATTCCTAGTGACAAGGATATTGAAATACTCAATATAACTATAGTTAATGAAAATATTAATTCTCGTCTATATGCGGGGGTGGGGTTTGAACCCTATCGTAGGTGGAGACATCTCCCGAAATATTCCCTTTTTATCCATAATTTTATGGGGTTTAACCAAATCTCTGATTATATCGAGCTACTTTATCCATAATTTGGTTAACTACTCAGTTAAGTAAATTATCTGTCTCTGGGATTTCAGCTCCTAAAACTGCATGCATGCAGCAGCGCAAGGTAGTAGCCGACACCGGGGATGGTGGTGAGCAGTCTGGCCCGGGGGTCCTCTCCTCACATCTGCTTCAGATCCCGGGATCTGGCGGCTATCTGCCAGTCCAGGGTGTCCAGGATGGGTAGGATCTGGTCCACTGCCTCCATGGCCACCTGGGCCTCGTCGAAGCCTTCCATGAACTCCTCCAGGCCCTCGGGGTCGTTGGTGAACCTTGCCTGCTCTGTCACCCTTCCCTTCTCGTCCATCACGGTTCCAAAGCACACATGTTGATGGACATCCAGTCCAACAATCATCAAATCATGTTCTCCTCCTACTTACGGTATGGTTTATTCATCTTTAAAGGAGGGAGAACCCCAACACGCCATCTCTAAAATAGTTAATCTAGACTCACCCTAAGAGATATTATAGCCCGGGGACTTGGTTTGTGATAAAGCCTCCGGATTCACCGTGACGTTATTAACTCCTGTAGAAGGTATACATATGACGCTCGTTCAAGCCACATTGCCTGCGAGGAAACGGAGATTGGACACACACGCGGAGTAAAAAGGTATGACACAGAAACCAATTATCGATCCCGAGGACCTGGACATCAGTATAGTGAACGTGGTCGCCACTACAAGCCTTGACCAGAAGATCGATTTACTCGCCATCCGCAAAGTCTTCCGGAACGTAGAGTACAGACCCAAACGGTTTCCGGGCCTCGTATTCAGGCTCAAACGACCCAAGACGGCCACTCTCATCTTCAGCACAGGTAAGATGGTGTGCACCGGCGCTAAATCGGAGAAACTGGCAAGGAGCGCCGTCAGGAAGGTTGTTCGTGAGCTTAAGAAACAAGACATCATCATCTTGAAGAACCCTGAGATAGTGGTACAGAACATTGTTGCGTCGGCGAACCTCCACGGCAAGATAGACCTGGAGACCGCTGCTGATGTCCTGGATAACGTGATGTACGAGCCTGAGCAGTTTCCCGGCCTCATCTACCGGATGAGGGACCCTAAGACGGTTCTTCTCCTCTTTACGTCAGGTAAGCTTGTCTGCACGGGGGCCAAAAGCGAGGATATGGTCTATGAGTCCGTTGCAAAGGTCTACGGTGTCCTAAGGGATTACGGTCTCTTATTCGATTAGTCGCTGGGAGGCATTTGCAGGAAAGACGTTATAATTTTAGAAATCTATCTCGATTTGTTTCAAGTGACAAGGATATTGAATTTCTCTAAAAAACAATTTAATTGTTTATATATAAATTGTTTCTCTTTTTTAGTTGAAAAGAAAAATTATCAAGAATTTTAGACGATTGATTTGAATTCAAAAGCAATATTAATAAGTCTTTCAACATCACCTGAGAATTTTGAAAAATATAATGGATCATATCTTGCATTAATACATTCATCAAACAATCTTTTATATTTGGTAAATTTTGTAGGGAGATATTTTTTAACATATCTAATTCGTTTCTGATGAGGGCTAAACTGATCTTTTGGATGTGGTTGAAGGTCCCAACCTTGCTGGATCGCATGTGCTGAAACATAATGTAATGCCATGTAAAATGCGATTGTTATTGCCCAGTCTTTGAATGTATTTTTATCGATTTTATTTAATAAATCATAATTATGTTGTGCTTGTTTTTTATGATTTATTGTTCTAGGTAGGATGGCCGCTACCATGGTACATACCCTTCACCGATTAATGATTCAGGAGACCTTCCCCATAATCTGGATACTTTTAATTCGATTTCTTTATCAGGAAATTGATCAAGTATATCCCCATATATAACATAAATATCTTCTTCAATTTGCCAATTTTCTTCATCAAGAAAAATATTAAATGAGACTATTTGTTCATTAACAAAAATATATCCATATTTTATTTCTTTTATTTTTTTTAAATATGATTTAAATAAATTTGATATTAGTAATGTTGGTTCAATTATAGTTAATATAAAATTCGATATATGTAAAAATAATTCTTTATATTTATCTCTATCATTTTTAATATTTTTTATTATTTCTTCATAAGTTAAAATTTCTTCAATTTGTTTTTCTTTTAAAGCTATTATTTTTCCACAATATAAATTTTTATCAATGTCACAAAGTGCTTTTTTTATTTTTTTTTCTTCAGTTAAAGGATAATTATTAGTAATTATTAATTTACCTCCTCAATAAAAAAGTTAATTATATTATTAATATATTCGAAAATAACATTTGGAACATTTTCAAACTTTTCAATACTAAAGAAAGATTTAAGTGCAAAATTAAATCCATCTAAAGATTTAGTAATATAAAAATAATTTAAACCAAGAGGAGATTTTTCAAAATCTAATCTGATTCCATTTATTGTAGTTTTTCCTACTGCAGATTCTATCTCTAAGGGTAGCGGTAATTGTCTTGGTATAATATTACCGATTATTTTTACATCTTTATTCAAGTCAACGTTTATACATATAAACCCATGTTCTGATTTTAAATCATTATTTTTTTGTATATTATATAAAAACTTTATTTTATCATTAATCCAGATTTCATTAATAGTATCAATATCAAATGATTCATCTTCGCTTTTCATTCTAACAGATATTTTTAATTTATTGTTATCCCAATTATATATACTTCCTTCAGAACTATAATGTTCATTAATTAATTCTTTTATATCACTTATTATTTTATTTATTTTTTCATCCTTATATTCATTTTTGAGAAAATTATGAATTTCATTTAATAACGTATCATTACTTGGAAAAAATTGATAAAAATATCTAATTGATATAGGATAATTATCAATCTCACCGTATATTCTTGGAGCTACATATTTTAATATGTCATTAATATTTTTATTTTTTATAGACGTTCTTTCATCTTCATAATATGTCTTTATAATTTTTTCAATCTTTTTTTCTTCAATAATAAAATCTTGACAAATGCAAAATAAACTAAAATTAGTCACTGAATGTGAGATCATTCGTAACATTATATAATCTTTACACATTTATATATTTGTTATTTTTTACTGACTACTGAAGTTAGTTAGTCAAAATTAACCAAGTGGAAGGTATCCTGCCTCATAAATAAGACTATAGACAGTTTTTTGATGTTTTGAGGCCTTTTGGATGCCTATGGATAGCCTTATGAGTTCCCCATAAAATAAACCACGTGTGGTTTTATGGAGTACGGTAAACAGCAGCTAAGATTAATCATAAAGAAATCAAGCAAAGGCACATACTTCATTCAAAGCATGAGGATGAAGGAGCTAAGAAGGATATCAAAGAGACATAAAAAGAGATGGCGTCTATCAGACAACGAAGAGACGTTGATACTGGAGGGCGAGTGGCACGGCGCCCCGCGCCCGCAGGAGCGGGGCACCAAGGGCGCCGAAGGCGCCCGTTCTCCCCCAATCCCAAGATAACATTGTTTACTGAATTTGCGAAGAGGCGCCACTTCACCCACGGAGCCGCGCGGAGTGGGTGGCGCCGATGAGCGTAGAAAACAATGGCTGCCGTCCTCACTACTGCGACTTGTCTCTGTCCTTCAGCCTCTCCTCTACCTCTGTCGGTACGTCGCCGAAGTCAAAGCCGCCCCGCTGTATTATTCGGTTAATCAGTATCGTGTGTGAGGCGGTGGTGCTTCGTATCTCTTCGCGGGATTCCTTTAAGTCTTTGTCGAGTGTTGTCACCTGCTCCTGTAGGTTATCTATCCTCGTCTTGTAGGAAGTATTCTCTCCCTCTACCTGCTTCAAAGCGTTCTTGAGGCTCTCAACATCAACCAGAAGCCTGTCAACCTTAGACGCCTCCTGCTTCAGCCTCCACCCATTCACCGCAAGCCTCGGGAAAATCTTCTCCCGATAAATCCTCACAAGCGTCCCAAAGCTCACCGAGTAATTCGCCTTGGCGCTTTCCCTGAGGTGCCCCATGAGGATGTCCTTGAGTTCCTCGTTCACGTCGCTGTCGAGTATCGCCTCGTTATAGCTGTCCCGCAGGTCCTTGAATACAAGCTGGCCTCCCCGGTTGTCGCCCAGGGCCTTCGCTGAGAGGTCTTTGAAGAAGTGGTTAAGGTTCCGCGGCGTCATGCTGGTGCCCTGGTAACCTTCGAATACCCATCCTGAGGTTGGTTTGCCTGAGTCTACCCAGTGAGCCTTCAGATAGTGCAATAAGTCTGGGTTCAGGACGAATACGTGCAGCGCCCCGGTCTTCTCCCTGACATTCTCCACATAGACAAAATCTCTTTGCTCCGTCTCGAAGTCGAGGTTCAGCCGCTCCCATGTGAGGCTCACAATATCCGCAGGGACGAGTCCGCACTGGTACCCGAATAGGATGGCTAGTGTCTGCTGGTTGTTCCCCAGCTCGATAATGAGCCTCATCTCATCGTTGTCCGGGTACCGCTTCGTGGTCTCTAGGGCTTGGGCTAGCTCTGAGGCTGACTTGTCGGCTTTCTTCCAGAACGTGTTGTCGAGGTTCAGGTCTAGGCGATTGTTGCTGAAAAACCCGGCCACTCGGCTCAGGTAGTTCTTGATGGTGTTCGCGCCGTAGTGGTGGTCGCTTAGATACTGTTTGAACTCGTTCATGCGGTCCTCATAGTAGAACCTGATCTTACGGTCCTCTTTCCTCAGGTGAGCCTCCCGTTCATTGATTATCTCGTCCGGTGTCTTGTCTTCCCAGTAGAAGAATATGGGTAGGATGGACCGGTACCCGGTATAGGTGCCTTTTTCCATCTTGGACTTTACAGTCTGGACGGATTCGTCATTCTCCCAGTCGGGGTGCTTCTCCCTCCACTGGTTTACTGCTTCTCTGAGCTCCGCTTTTTTGGTTTGAGCTTCTTCCACATCCAACATCGGTCTTCATCTCACATTTATCATTTATCTAGATGTGAGAAATTCAATATCAGCGTCCCATGTAACTAGGAACAAGTCAACCCAAAAAACGCTTATAGCAAGTAACCTGACACAAGATGCCCAAGAGACACTTGCACCTGGTTACCAGAAAAAAGCCTGCAACATTAGATCCTAACGGATCTCCATCTCTATGTAGACCTCGTTGGGGACCCTGATCCTCATGATGCTCCGCATCACCCGGTCCCTCGCGTCAATCTCGATGAGGCGCTTATGCACACGCATCTCGTACCTGTCCCACGTGTCGCTCCCGTCCCCGCAGGGCGTCCGCCTCGTGGGCACCACAAGCTTCTTCGTCGGCAGCGGGATCGGGCCCACGATCTTCACACCGATCCTCTTGGCGATGCCCTTGATCTCGTCGCAGACGCCCTCCAGCTTCTCGGTGTCTGTGCTCGTCAGCTTGATCCTCGCACGCCGCGCCATACTGGTTCCTCGTGACTACGTGAGAGTTAGAACTTAAAGGTTACTAAAAAAGGGGGTGGAGACTTACTCCTCGATCTCCATGACTATGCCGGCGCCTATGGTGGTGCCCATGTCACGGAGCGCGAACCGGCCCAGCTGCGGGAAGTCCTTGAAGTTCTCCATGGCCGTAGGCTGGAGGGGCACGAAGCGCACGACGGCGGCCTCACCGGTCCTCAGGTAGGCCGGGTTCTCCTCGATGGTCTGCCCCGTCCTGGGGTCCAGCTTCGCGAGGAGCTTGTCGAACTTCACGGCTACCTGCGCCGTGTGCACGTGCAGGACAGGGGTGTAGCCCTCGCCGATGGCCGTCGGGTGGTGGATGATGAATATCCTCCCCTTGAACGCCTTGGCTACGCTGCACGGGGTTTTGAGGTGGCTCGCGACGTTCCCACGCCTGAGCTTGTCCTTCTCTATGCCCTTCACGTTGAAGCCGATGTTGTCGCCCGGACCGGCGCTGTCGATCTTGGTGTAGTGGGTCTCGATGCTGTTGACCTTGCCCTTCTCGCCGCTCGGCATGAATATGACGTCGTCGCCTGGCTTAAGTACGCCTGTCTCGACCTTGCCGACCGGGGTCGTGCCGACGCCCCTGATCGTGTATACCTCCTGGACGGGGATCCTGAGAGGCTTGTCGGTGGGCTTGGGGGGCAGCTCGAAAGTGTCGAGAGTCTCCAGCAGGCTTGAGCCCTTGTACCATGGCATCTTGTCGCTCTTTTCGACAAGGTTGTCGCCTGTCCAGCCGCTGGTGGGCACGAAGTTGATCTTGGATGGGTCGTAGCCGACCATCTTGAGGAGTCTGCTGATGCCGTCCTTGACCTCCTCATACCTCTGCTCGCTCCAGTCGACGCTGGGGTCATCCATCTTGTTGACCGCAACGACCAGCTGGTTCACTCCCAGGGTCTTGGCAAGGAAGGCGTGCTCACGGGTCTGTCCGCCGGGGTTGGTTCCGGCCTCGTACTCTCCCCTCTTCGCGGAGATCATTAGTATGGCTCCGTCTGCCTGGCTCGCTCCGGTCACCATGTTCTTGACGAAGTCTCTGTGGCCGGGAGCGTCGATGACGGTGAAGACGTGCTTCTTTGTCTCCAGCTCGTAGAAGGCGAGGTCTATGGTCAGGCCCCTCTCACGCTCTTCCTTGAGCTTGTCGAGGACCCAAGCGTACTTGAATGAGCCTTTACCGAGTGCCTCGGCTTCAGCCTCGAAGTCCTTCAGTTGCTTCTCCGAGATCGCGCCTGCACTGTAGAACAGGTGTCCGATGCTAGTGGACTTCCCGTGGTCTACGTGGCCGATGATGATCAGGTTGATGTGAGGTTTATCCCTCTTGCTCATCTCTGAATTCTCCTACACCTTCAACCTATATGCAGAATAAAAATGTTAGGCTAAATACAGGAAAACGCGTCTCACGTCCCTAATACACTCGAAGTAGATAGAAATACGCTTCAAACAGCGAAAATGCGTAAAGTTTAAAGGGGTTCCCCGTATCGGAGTGGTGGAGAATCAAATGGCAAACGGCCTATACTCTGCACGCAGGAACAAGAACGTCCGCAAGAAGATGCGGTACAAGAGCAAGGACTACGTGCTACGCCTCAAACGCAGAACCGAGAAGAAGGACCTCCTCGAGGGAGCCCCCATGGGCAGGGGCATCGTCCTCCAGAAGGTGGGCATCGAGAGCAAGCAGCCCAACAGCGCCATCCGTAAATGCGTGCGTGTGCAGATCATCAAGAACGGTAAGCTCGCCACGGCGTTCCTTCCGGGCGACGGCGCCCTCAACTACGTGGACGAGCACGACGAGGTCACCATCGAGGGCATCCACGGACCACGGGCAAGGTCCATGGGCGACATCCCCGGCGTAAGGTTCAAGGTCAGCGCCGTCAACGGCACGCCCCTGAAGCTCCTCGTCACAGGCAAAGTCCAGAAACAGATGCGCTGAGCATCAACACTTTTAATGGGCCATCACGGCGCCCTCTGTTTTCACCGTCTCCTCGATCATGTAGGTCAGCGGCACATTCACCAGCAGCAGAGCCGCGGCGATGTAGAAGCAATACTTGACGCCGTAGCCACTCATGACCGCGGTCATGAGTATGGGTCCTATAACAGAGCCGAGGTCGAAGAACGTCCTGTAGGCCCCTATCGCTGCCCCCCTCTGCGACGAGTCCACCGCCTCCGCAGAGATCACTGGCCCCACTATCCATATCGCCCCCGAAGTGAAGCCTATTACGCATATCACGGCGGCTAAGGTGAAGAACGTATAGAAGAAGCTCATCACCACGACCATGATCGCCGTAGCCGTCAGCCCGAACATGAGCACCGGCCTCCTCCCGATCCTGTCCGAGATCGAGCCCATCGTGAACATGGCGACGACGAAGCCCAGCGAACGGGCGCCCATAACGTATCCCACGTCTGCGAGGCTGAAGCCGAGGGTCCCTCTTGTGAATAGCGGGACTATCGTTATGATCAATCCATTGGTCATGATGAACTCGGCCACGGTCGCGGCCGCCATTATCAACAGCGTTTTGTTCTTCAGTACCCCGAATATCTCTCTCATGGTCAGCGGCTTACTTGTCGGCCCCCGAACGATCTCCCTCCTGATGTAAGGCGGGACGACGAAGAGCAGCAGGGCGGCGACCGAGAGCGCCAAAGCAACCATGAACCCGCCCTGCCAGCCGAGCTCCTGCACCAGCTTTCCGCTTACCGCGGAGCCGATGATCGTTCCTATGAACTCTATCCCCTGGAAGACCCCCATCGCCGTGCCGCGTTTCTCGGCTCCGAACAGGTTCACGATGAACGTCATGGAGACCGCGAAGAAGAAGGGCGCCCCGAAGCCATTCACCGCCCTGACGAAGACCAGGTGTACAGGGTTGTTCACGAATACCAGCATGATGTTCCCCATCACGGTCAGCGCGAGCCCGAAGACCATGGACTTGTAGTAGCCAAACTTCGATGATACGTAGCCGCTTGGTATCTCGAGCACCACCCTGCTGATCCAGTAGCCTGAGACGGCGTACCCTATCCAGACGCCGGTGGCCCCTATCTCCTCGGCGAACAGCGAAAGAATCGGGTTAGTCACCATGATGCTTAGCATGGAGAGGAAGGCCACGACGCATAACAGGTAGTAGGAGGCCGAGTATCCCTTTAGCAACATGATGCCTATTCTGGTCCTGTACTCGGATTTAAAACCTGCTGGGTGTTGGCAATGCTTTTATTTAGGTAACCCTTTCAAAGTCACTGCACTCACGAAGTGGTCAAATGAGCGAAGACGAAGCACAGGTACAGGACGAGGGAATAAAGCTCTTCGGCGAGTGGAGCTTCGACGGCATCGACGTCCGCGACATCGGCCTGAAGCGCTACCTGAACCTGGAGCCGGTGTGGCTCCCCCACAGCGGCGGCAGGCACGAGGCACGCAGGTTCAGGAAGAGCAGGCTCAACATCGTGGAGCGTTTCATCAACAGCCTGATAAAGCCCGGGTCCAGCGGAGGCGAGAAGAGCAGAATCATTAACAGCGTCCGAACGGCTTTCAAGATAATCCACCTAAAGACAGGGAGAAACCCCGTCGAGGTGCTCGTGAGGGCCATCGAGAACGTCTCGCCCAACGAGGACACCACCCGCATCGGGTACGGAGGCGTCGTTTACAGGCTCGCCGTGGACATCAGCCCCCAGAGGCGCATCGACATCGCCCTGCGGTTCATTGTGCGCGGCATAAAGGAGCAGACCTTCGGCAACCGCAAGACCCTTGAGGAGATCGTCGCGGATCAGCTGATCGGCGCCGCCAACAACGAAGGCAACAACTTCGCGATCCGTAGGAAGCAGGAGGTCGAGCGGATAGCCTTCTCATCGAGGTAAACCCGTCTTCAACATATACTCCTTGAATCCAATTCTCATCTAGGTATCTCACAGCAGGCTGCCTGCGGCGAACCCCACCAAGCCAACCAACATCAGGTATAGGACCCTGTTCTTCACTGCCCTGCTGTTCTCGCGGGTTGGCTCCGTGATTAGGCCGTACGCGCTGTAGATAAGCCCCAGGTCCGTCACGGCCACGAAAGGTAAATACCACGCTGAGACGAGTCTCAAGGCGTAGGGTATTAAAGATGAGGCAGCAGCCGCCACGTAGAAGGCCGACGCGACCACGCTCGCCGTCCTCGGGCCCTTTGAGACGGCGACGGTGTTGACGCCCGCGCCCCTGTCCCCCTCTACGTCAACGATGCCCTTGGTGACCTCCCTCCCGGTGTTGCTTAGGAACGCCATAAGGCTGAAGTACAGGCTGGGCAAAACGGACCCGGTGATCAACCCCCCGAATATGAACGGGAGGCTTATGCAGGCGCTGACCATCAGGTTCCCGGGGAAGCCCGTCCGTTTGCCCCAAGCAGAGTAGAGCATCATGACGACCCAGCTGAACGCCGCAACCAGCGTGGTGTTCAACGAGATCATGTAGCTGGCCCCGAGCCCGACGACGCTCAAAGCGGCGGCCAGCGCGACCGCCTCTCCAGGGGTCACCCTGCCGCTGGGTATGGGCCTCCCCGGCTCGTTTACGGCGTCGATCTCCCTGTCGTAGTAATCGTTGATCGTCATGGCCGCGCCCGTCATGCAGAATCCCGTGACGAAGGAGAGGACAAGCGTCAGAGGCGATCCCAGTATCGACGCGCCGCCCGTTACGGCTGCGCCGACGATTATGGCCAGCCCCAGCATCACGGAGTTCACCGGCCTGACTATCTCGACGAGGCTGCCCAGCTTATCCATACACCTAGGGGTTCCTCGCCGCCGTAATAAACTCATTGAAGATGCAGAGTTTTTATTCTATGAGCGATCACTGGGTATGCTGAAGATGAACAAGGAAGCCCCGGGGCGGATACATTTCACGCTAATGGACGCCATTAGACTCGGCCGCGGATACATCAGGCGTAGGCTTGACCGGTCCCTCATTAACATCGCTTCCATCGCTCTCGGCCTGAGCTTCTACACTACCATGGTGATCTCCGATCTTCTCTACTCCACCAGCGCCAAGCTGGGGGGAGGCCATGTCGCCGTCGAGTCGTACCAGTACTGGCTCGTCGCCGTCTCCCTCGTGGTCTCCATCGTTGGGATCACTAACGCCATGCTGATAGCGGTCTATGAGCGGTACAGGGAGATAGGAACAATGAAGTGCCTCGGCGCCCTCGACAGGCACATCGTGCTGCTGTTCCTGGTGGAGAGCTTCTACCAGGGTCTGGTGGGTGGGCTCGTCGGCTTCTCCTTCGGCTTGGCTTCGGCGATAGTCATAACCGGGTTCGGAGCGGGCTTCGACATCGTGCTGTACGCCCCCGGGGTCAGTCTGCTGACCATATTCGTTGGGTCCGTCTCCCTCGCCATGGTACTCAGCATGGTGGCAACCCTCTACCCGGCGTGGAGGGCTTCCAAGCTTAACCCAGTGGAGGCTTTAAGATATGAGCTATGATAACGTGATAGAGCTACGTGACCTGCAGAGATACTACAAGATGGGCGCCGAGACCGTGAAGGCCCTCGACGGCGTCGAACTGGAGATACAGCGAGGCGAGTACGTGTCCATCGTCGGACCAAGCGGCAGCGGCAAGACCACGCTCTTCAACCTCGTGGGAGGCCTCGACAAGCCCACGAACGGCAGCGTCTTCATCGACGGCGTGGACATCAGCCAGCTTGACGCCTACGAGCTCGCGTGGCTCAGGTGCAGGAAGATCGGGTACATCTTCCAGAGCTTCAACCTGATACAGGTGCTGACGGCGCTGGAGAACGTCTCCCTGCCCACCGTGTTCGCGGGCACCCCCCACGACGAGGGCCTGAAGAAGGCGGAGAAGCTGCTGGATCAGGTGGGGCTGGGAGAGAGGCTACACCACCGCCCCACGGAGCTCTCCGCGGGCCAGCAGCAGCGCGTCGCCATAGCGAGGGCGCTGGCCAACGACCCAGCGATAATCTTGGCCGACGAGCCTACGGGCAACCTCGACCTGAACACGGGCATGGAGATCATAGACCTCCTTCACGGCCTCAACAAGATGAGGGGACTCACCCTGGTGGCCGCCACCCACGACCTGAAGATGATCAAGGCGAGCGACCGCATCGTCTGGATGAGGGACGGCGTGGTCGAGAGGATAGAGCGCGGCTAACCCCTGTCTTCGGTGCTGTACTCCATCGTCATGCTTCTTATCAGGGAGCCAGCCACGTGAACCCAGTTGGGGTCGCCGAGGGACTCGAGGGTCGCCCCGTACTCCCCGTTAGGCAACCGGGTGATCTTGAGTTCGTTCCTCGTGTAGAAGTTGCCTACCATGGCCTGTGCGGACTTGTATATGAATCGTATTCTCTTCCCCTCGCCTGCTCCGTCCACCTTTATGGATGACGTTACCTGTGTCGGGTGATTCTCCATGCCCTTCAGCTTCCTGTGAATGAACTCGATGTACGGGTCTATCTCCTCGGCTTCAAGCTTCAACGGAATCGCGATCCGGTAGGGTTCATGGAAGCCGCCTGAGTCTCTGTCTATCTTCCACCTCCTCATCAGGCTCGGGGTAATGACCACCGAGTTGCGGAGAGCCGCGTAGGCGCCCGTGAGGACCGCGGAGACAGCCAGCGTTATGCTCGCGATGCTCCAAACGGCCGAGACCTTCTGGTGAACCTGGAGGCCGATGTTCAGGTAGGCCATGCCCCTGTAGATGCCGAGGCCTATGAGGTACCCCATCCCACCAGCCATGAAGCCCGTGATGAAAGCCTCCGCCACGAAGATGGCCGACACCTGCGCCGGGTTCAGTCCCACAGAGGATAGTATCTCTATCTCGCCCCGTCTCTCGTAGAGGCTGTTGAGCATGGTGATTACGACGTTGAGGACGACGATGGCCCACGGTATGATGAGGGAAAGGCCGCGGCCTTCGAAGTAGTTGCCGAGCCTAAATGTGACGTAGTCGTCAGGCGTAGACGCGTATGCCCTGTACCCCCTCTCCAACGCGAGCCTCTCCGCGAAGCCCTCGACGCCCACTCCTTCTCGAAGCCCCATCGCTATCCTCTGGATCCCCACCCTCGGCAGGCCGATGGCGGTCTCAGTATTCATGATCACCACCTCCGAGCCCTCGCAATCCTGTATCACCCAGTTAGGCGCCTCGCCCTCGGGGCTCACGTTCACCCATTTGTCGGGGGCGTAGCCGGCGCCATCCAGATCCTTCAGGCCGTTTAACGCGTCTTCGCTGAAGATTCCTTGTACCTCTAGCTCGAGGATGGAGACACTGATCACGTCTCCTATCCTCAAGTCGTTCTGTTCTGCGACGCCGCTGGGGACTAGTACGCCGTTCTCGTCCGGGAGGTCGCCTTGGAGGAGTATTCCCCCAATGTTCACGGTTTCGCCCTCATACGAGTCTACGCCGACAACGCCCATCACCGGCTCCCCTAGGATCCAGATGTATGGCCTACGCTGGGGGTCGTTCTCGGCTTTCGGTGAAAGGTATTCCATCTCTGGGTTGGAGGTGAGCCAGTCCATCTCCGCCTCGCTGAGGAGGATGAAGGTTGGATCGCTCCGGCTCCACGATCCATCCCTTATGGAGACCCCCTCCCACTCGCCCTTCTTAGAATAGGTGTCCTCGATGATGCCGTACCCCTCCGAGAAGCTTGTGAGCGTGACGAAGCTCGTCACAAGGAGGGTGATGGAGACCAGTGTGAGGATGAACCTCAGCTTCCGCCGTCTGAGGCTGCGCTTGGCGATGCTGAAGACGGGTATGATCAGGTTCCTGGTGTGGACCCTGCCTCCTGAGCCGACACTGAAAAACCTTGGGAATATGTTACCGAGTAAAGAAAGCACAATTATCGCCGCGACGCAGACAGAAACGAAGCCCCTAAACGCTATTATCCTTGAACCCGGGTAGAACAGGTACAGCGTAGTCAGGCTTCCCGCGGATAATACTGCGTCGACGGCATGCCGCGTCACCCCGTCGGCCAGCAGGTAACCAGTCACAAGCGACGCGGCTGCTAGGAAGGTGATCAGTATGTACACGGACAGGCTGGCGTCCCTGTACATGCCGTCAAGCTCCCCCAAGGTGTGGTCCAGGGTTATGTAGCCCTTCTTCAGGGAGTCGAAGCTCTCGGTGTACTGCCCCTCCTCGTACAGGGTCTTTGCTTCGGAGACCTGCCGCGACGCGGCGCTGTAGGCTCCCTCCTGTTTGGTTAGGTAGAACCCGTATCCATTCATCTCCTCAAGCATCCCATCCAAGGCGATCTCGGCGTCTGAGGTGATCCTGAAGTTCAGGGGAAGGCTGTACTCTCGTACGTCGAGGACCTCTACCCCTCCCCTTGGCATTGTAAGGGTCTCTCTGGTCGTGAAGCTTCTCGAGATAACGTTTGAGCCCAGCAGGAACGTGCTGTTCACCGCCACCTTCACGGTGGACCCGGAGGGTACGACGATGTGCCCTTTAGGCAGCTCTAGTAGGTTCATCTCGTTTGAGAACGAGCCGTAGATGAGTGGTATGCCCGCCGGCGTGAGCGTCTCGTTACCTATGCCCATTACCACGTAATTTGCGTGGAGGGCAAGGTTCTCCGTGTCGACGTACATGAGGCTGCCCTCGATGACTATGGAGCTGGCCGGAAGGAGGGTTATGTCAAGCTCAGCCTCGCCGTCAGCGACCTCTTCCAGGTATGGGATATAGTCGACGCCGGGCGTGTCAGGGTCGTCATGGAAGACGATCAAGTTTCCGCTCTCATACTCGCCGTCGATGCTGAAGACGCCGTCCAACGCCGAGGCGGTTGAGTCTAGATACCTCGTCCCCATAATGAACATCACTTGGGCGCCCACTATGGGTGTCCCATCTTGGTCGTGGACGATGCCACTCAGAGCGCTGACGGATGAGACAGGCTGAAACGCCAGTATTAACGTTAAGATGGCGATGACTGATACTCCGTGTTTGAATCGCATGATGTTGATCTCACACTATATCCAAGACTAGGGTAAAAACCTTAAGCGTTCGCTCGCACGAAGACATGCATGAAATGAGGATCAGGATAGTGACGGACGCGACGGGGCCAGTGGAGGCGAGCCTCACGGATGAGAGCCCGGACACCGCTAAGGCGGTATGGGAGGCGCTGCCCATCGAGGCGAGGGCCAACACCTGGGGAGACGAGATATACTTCGGCATACCGGTGGACGCCTACCCCGAGAACCCGAGGGAGGCAGTCGAGTTGGGCGATCTCGCGTACTGGCCTCCGGGGAACGCGTTCTGCATATTCTTCGGCAGGACCCCGGCGAGCAGGGGCGACGAGATAAGGCCCGCCAGCGCCGTCAACGTCTTCGGGAAGGTTGAGGGAGACCCGAAGGTCTTCAAGAAGGTGCGGAGCGGGGACCGGGTCAGGATCGAGAGGGCTTAGCCCTCCTCCGTGAGCCTGATCTTCTCCACGAGCCCCTCGTACAGCGCCTCCCGGCTCTGCCGCCCCGTGGACAGGGCGATGAGGGGCCCATGGGTCTTGGACCAGAACTCCGAGTCGACGGGGCCCTGGAGCTCGGGCACGGTGTGGCCCGGTGTCTTCTCCATGAGCTTCTCTAGGTGCGTCTCCATGGCGATCTCCTCGACCCTGTTATCCTGGATGCACTTGGAGTAGATCAGGGGGAACAGCATGTGCATCACCTGTATCCCGGGTGTGCCGAGGAGGGTGTAGGCCGAGGGCTCCGTGAAGCACTCGGGGTACAGCTGGTACACGGCGTTCCAGTAGTCTATGAGGAGCCGCGCTATGTCGCTCACCGGCATCCCCTTGAGTATGTTCTCCCTGAGCAGGTTGGAGACGGATCTGATGAGGAGGCTGTCCGAGACTATGTGGTTCTCGTGTCTACGCTCCCCCACGATCTGTATCCTGCCGTGCCACGGGCTCTGGGGGCTCTGGTTCAGTATGTCCACCACCTCCGTGGCCAGCCCTATCCTCACGCCCTTGCTGCCCTCGAAGTCCATGACCCACTGATTCCCGCGTTTCCACAGCATCCTCTGGAGGTGCCTGTAGACCAGGTCGGTGGGGACGCTTCTCTGCCTCTTGTTGACGATATAGAAGAGCATCATCTCGTCGAAACGCTCCGGGAGCTTCATGATGCTAGCTATGACGGGGTAGTCCTCGAAGTCCTGGTTGCGCTCGATGGCCCGTTTGAGCGCCTCCACCCTGTGCTGCCCGTCTATGAGCCAGAAACTCTCGTCGCCCGTGTCCAGCATCCCGTAGCTGAACCAGCCCAGGTCCTTCTCCTTCACGTACCTCACGTCGCCCCTTATGTTAAGGAGTATCGACGTGGGGAAGCACCCCCACTCGCGCACCAGGTAGCGCACGGGGCTGCCCCGCCGATCCATGAGCCTGCTCTCCGAGGGCATACGCTGGTACCCCTCGGGGTTATCCATGGTCCATCGGTCTATCCTGTACCTGTCGACGATGTCCTTGGCCTTGAAGACGGTTATATAGATGTCTACCCCTTCAAGCCCTCCACGCTGGGTGATGCTGAACGCATCCAGCTGCAACTGAACCCCTAATATACTATAAATTAGTGAAAGATAACAGTAACTATTCTAGTTGAGGTGGTTTTCCTCCCAATCTTCCTCATCTAGGGGGCTGTCCTCCCAGCCCACGCAGTCGTAGCACAGCTTCGTCTTGACATCACCGCACTCGTCACAGAACTTGGTCTCGCACTCGACGCAGACGTGTACTTCCAGCACCTCCATACCACAGATCTCGCAGATGGGCATAACGGTTACCGTATCTCCGGGACATCTCCCGGACTAATAAATTTATTGAAGGTGTTTCGATCAGGGGAGGTCTTTCACGGCGAAGCCCAGCCCCAGCCTCTGGAGGGTGCCCGGTGTCGGGTGTCCGGTCGCCGCGTCCCACCCCCTCTCTGCGTAGTACTCGTCAAGCATGAGGTCTAGGTCCACTACGGTCCCGCTGCTGGCTCCCTCCCTGAGGGGTGATTCCCTGAACCTGGATGGGAGGCTGTCGTCGGCCCGCGACACACCCTCGCGCACCCCGTACATCCTCTCCAGCGTCACTATCCTAGCCCCGGCCTCCCTCATCTCCTCCGGCGTCACCCTGAGCCCCGTGGCCACCTCCAGCGCCTCGGAGGCTCTCTCGAAGGGCAGAAGCATCATGTTCTGCATTATGTTCTTGCAAGGCTCCAGGGAGTCTATGACGGCGTTCCAGTCCTCGAAGTAGCTTACGAGCCGCCCCTTCCCCCTGTCGGCGAGCCTCAGGGTGGACTCGGGGACGCCGAACATCCTCTCCCCTATCTCCGGGTCGTCGCTCAGCTCCAGGAACGGCTCGCTCCTAAGGTGGTCGCCGCCTCTGCTGGCGACGGCGTAGCCGAGGCCGAAGCCCTTGAGGCCCCGCGGGTCGGCCATGATTAGGTCCATCCCCTTCACCTGTATGGTCCGCTCCATGCCCTTGCCCAGCCTCTTAGCCGCCTCGACGGAGCCGTCGGCGAGGATGTCCCCGAAGCCCTCCCTGTCCGCTATCAGCCGTATCAGCTTCAGGAGTGCCTCCCCGTTCCCCCACGTGAGCTCCAGCCCGCCCGTCTCCTCGACGGTCAGCTCCCCGGCCTCGTAGAGCTCCATGGCCCAGCCGACGCACCCGGCGACGGTGAGTATGTCTAGCCCAAGATGGTTGCACAGGTCGATTGCCTTCAGGGCCAGCTCCAGGTCGCTGTTGCCTATTCGGCTCGTGAAGCTCCCCAGAGCCTCGTACTCAGGGCCCTCGCCATGGAGCCCCCTGTGCGGGCCTTCTCTGATGGAGTAGACCCTGCTGCAGGGTATGGTGCACGCGAAGCACCCCCTGTTCTTTACGTTGTACTCCTCGGCCAGCCTCTCGCCGCTCACCATGCTGGCGTCCTCGTACACTCCGGACGTGTAGTTCCTCGTGGGAAGGAACCCGGCGTCGTTGGCCATCATGAGTATCCTGGTGGTGCCCATGAGCATCCTGCCGGGGTACTGCTCGTGCTCCCTGATCTCCCCCTCCAGCTCCAGAACCATCCTCTCGAACTCCTCCGGCTCCGCCACCTCCACGTGTCCGGTGCCCCTGACCGCTAAGGCCTTCACGTTCTTCGAGGCCATCACGGTCCCCATCCCCGTCCTGGAGGCCGCCCTCACCTGGTTGGCGAAGAGCCCGCCGTACCTCACGCCTTTCTCCGCCGCCGGCCCGCATATCACCGTCTGGACCCGTCTGTCCCCGAGCTCGCCCTTGATGAAGCCGTCGGCCTCGAAGACTGTGCTCCCCTTCATCGCCGAGGCGTCCCTGAACTCAACCTGGTCGTCCTTGACGTATACGTATACGGGTGAGCGGCTCCTCCCCTCCAGCATTATCTGGTCGTAGCCCGCGAACTTCATCTCGGGCGCGAAGTGGCCTCCCGCGTTGCTGTCCCCGAGTATCCCCGTGTGGGGGCTCTTGGCCGAGACGTTGAACCTGCTAGCCGTGGGGAACATGGTCCCCACGAGGGGCCCCGTGCCAAAGATGAGCTTGTTCCCGGGGCCCATCGGATCGACGCCGGCACCCACCTCGTCGTAGAGTCTCTTGGCGTTGAACCCCCTCCCCCCTAGGTATCCCCTCATCTCGGCTTCGGTGATCCTCTCCGTCTTGCATGCCTGGTCGGTGAGGTCCACCCTCAGGGCGTTCCCCGTGTAGCCGTAGACTCTAGCCATGTATGCCCCACTCCTCTTTAAGCCGGTTGAAGGCGTCCCACGGCGTCTCGCTGAACTCCGGGGCTTCCGCGTAATTCAACGCCCCAGTGGGGCACCTAGCCACACACTCGGGTTCGCCGCCGCATAGATCGCATATAAGGGCTTTCCCGTCGTGTAGCTTCACGGCGTCGTAGCGGCACTCCTCGACGCATGCGCCGCAGCCTATGCATGCCTGCCAGTCCACCGTGATGGTGCTGCCTCCTACTCTCTTTATGGCCTGGGTTGGGCAGGCCTTCAGGGGTGGGCAGTCGCTGCACTGGCGGCACATCAGCGGGTAGTCCAGTCCGTTTCTGTCGTCCTTGATCACCGTCACCCTTGAGGTCTCCGGGCTGAACCTCTTCGTGTGGTGGAAGCTACAGACCATCTCGCACTGACGGCAGCCGGCGCACCTCCCCGCGTCCACGGTGATGCGCTTCAACGTTTATCGCTCATAGAGGCTTATCTGGTGTATAAAAGATTGATTAACCAAACCTTTGTTGCGGCTCCAAGACCGATCTTGGGGCATATGTGACGACCACCGAGCTGAACTCTAACTACGAGCTGCTCAGCGCCGAGGATGTCAACAGGGAGATACTGGTTACGTTGAAGGAGATAAGGGAGCACCTGAAGAAGAGGGAGGGCTAAACGACTTTCCTAAGTATCTCCGCCGAGAGATTCCCACCGCTTATCACGACGCCTACCTTCTTGTTCTTGAAACGCTCCGGGTGAGCCATTATTGCCGCGGGCCCCACAGCGGCGGCGCCCTCGACGAGCATGTGGTGCTCGTGCAGTATGTAGCGTATGGCTTCCAGTATGTCCTCCTCCTCCAGGATCACCCAGTCGTCTATGAGCTCCCTGCAGATGTCGAAGGAGACGCTGCCCTGCTCCAGGCCGCCGTGCAGGCCCTCGGCCACGGAGTCCTTCAGGGGCATGTCGAATATCTCGCCTCTCTTGACGCACTCGTACATGACGGGGCTCGCCACGGACTGGACGCCTATCACCTCCGCGTCTCCCACCTGCTTGAATACCGAGGCGACGCCCGACGCCAGGCCTCCGCCGCCTACGGGGACGAGGACGGCGTCGAGGTCAGGGGCGTCCTCAACCATCTCCAGGCCAACGGTGGCCTGGCCCATGATGAGCTCGACGTCGTTGTACGCCGAGACGAAGGTCTTTCCCTCCTCTCTCTCTATGCTTCTCGCCAGGCGCTCGGAGTCCATGTACTCGTCTCCTTCGATTATCAGCTCCACGCCGTACCTCCTTATGGCGTCGATCTTCACGCTCGGCGTACGCTCCGGCACAACTACCGTGGCTCTGACGCCCAGCTCACGCGCCGCGTAGCCCACCCCCTGGGCGTGGTTACCGGAGGACGCCGTCACGACGCCCCTGCCTCGCTCCTCCTCCGAGAGCAGAAGTATCTTGTTAGTTGCCCCCCTTATCTTGAAGCTGCCCGTGACCTGCTGGTTCTCCAGCTTAAGCCAGACGTCGCCGCCGCAGACGCCGCTGAGGCGGGGGGAGTGCTCCATGGGCGTCCTCCTAGCCCACCTGGACACCCTCCTCCTCGCAGCGTACACGTCGCTTAGCTTTATCATGGGTTAATCATGGCTACCCATGTTTTTAAAGTCGTGATCCTTGACGGCGTCGTACGCTCGTCGACGGCTATCGTCGGCGTAGATGTAAGATGGGTCAGTCTCCAGGATGCATCGTATCTCTGCGTGGGCCTCTGTGAACCTCCCCTCCTTCACCGATTCCACCGTCTGATCCATCGCCTCGAGGAACCCCTCCCGTACCCCGTCCAGGTGCCTGTTCTGGGACAGGAGGGACTCTACTAGCTCCGTCTTCTCCGATACGACGCTCTGGGCGAGGATGTACTGAAGGGTGTACGTGGTGCCCCCGAGCCTCCGCAGCTTCTCAAGGTCCGTACCCTCCAGGGCCTTGGCGAACGCCATGTTGACGAGGTACGGCAGCGAGAGGACGGCCGCCATGTACTTGTCGTGTGCCTCAGCGTCCACGGCGACCAGATCGGCGCCGGGGAAGAGGCTCTCGGCGAGCTCCGCCTCACGCCTCGGGTCCACCAGCGGGATCAGGGCCACCGTCTTGTTGTCCAGTCTCTCGGTCGATGGACCGAACATGGGGTGCACGCACAGAGGGACGAGCCCCTTATCGGCGGACGCCCTGAGCGGCTCCACGACGCCCTCCTTTAGAGAAGCAATCTCCGCTAGGACGGCCCCCGGCTTCATGTGGCTGGAGGCCTCATACAGGACCCCCGGCGTGGCTCGAATCGGCACCGAGACCACAACCAAGTCCGCGGTCCCCAGCTTCCTCACTCCCTCCCCCCGTCTCAGGTCTACAGGATGCACCGTGTATCCTTGGCCAGCCAGGTGGTGAACGAGCCACCGCCCCATATTCCCCTCGGCGCCGATGACAGCTGCCTTCAACTTAGACGAGGCTGTTGCTGCGACGAGGTATTTTACGGTTTAGGGCAGGCCCGCCTGCCCCCACACTACCCGGTGAAACGGGAGTAGGAACCCAAGTGCTTGATGTACCTCGTCTGGCCTCGGAGTTCTTCGAAGGCCTTGGCGACCTTGGGGTCCTTCACGTGGCCGTGGAAGTCGATGAAGAAGATGTACTCCCACGGCGTCCCCACGAGGGGCCTCGACTCTATCTTGCACAGGTTTATACCTCTAGTGGACAGGGCGTTGAGGGCCTTGACGAGGGTGCCTGGACTATGCTCCACGACAAACGCCAGGCTGGTCTTGTCAATGCCGGTCGGCTCAGGCTCATCCCTGCCGATGACGAGGAACCTGGTGTAGTTCTCCTTGTGGGTCTCGATCCCCTTCTCAAGAACGTTCATGCCGTACACCTCGGCGGCTCGCTGGCTCGCGATGGCAGCGGCGTCCATGAGGCCCTGCTCCTTGATCATCTTGACGCTCCCGGCTGTGTCGTAGGCCCCGACGGGCTCGAGGCCTCTCCTCTCCAGGTACTCTCTGCTCTGCCCCAAGGCTTGGGGGTGGCTGTAGACCCTCTTCACGTCCCCGGCCTCGACGCCAGGGTTGGCTATCAGGCAGTGGACTATCCTGAGGACGGTCTCGCCCTGGGCCCTCAGGGTGCGCTCGTTGAGGAGGTCGAAGGTTCTGACAATGCTCCCCTCGATGCTGTTCTCCACGGGTACGAGCCCCAGGTCTGCGTCTCCCTTCTCGACTGCGTCGAAGACGTCGGGCAGGTAGGGGCAGGGCAACGGTTCAGCGACTTCGCCCCAGTGAGCCATTATCGCCTCCTCGCTGTAGGCGCCTCGCTCCCCCTGGAACGCCACCCTCATCCGTGTTCCTCCTCGGCCCTGACGCAGAGATCGATGATCTCCCTGAACACCCGTCGTACGCCTTCCGGGTCCAGGCCACGGCCAGCGGCGAGGCCCCCCACGTGGTCTAGGACGACCTCCTCCCGTGCACGGTCTACGATGGGCACTCCGTGCCTCTTCTTCACCTCGCCTATCCTGAGCGCGACTCCTACGCGTTCACTTATCTTCTCCAGTATCTCCTCGTTGAGCCTGTTGATCTCGTCCCTCAGCGGGCCTATCTCCTCCGTGTAGCTCATCCTATTCACCCAGAACCTGTCTCACGTGTCCTCTCTGCATCATGTGGTCGAGGATCACCATGGCCACCACGCCCTCCACGACGGGTACCGCCCTCGGCACTATGCATGGGTCGTGCCTTCCCTCAATGGCTATGGTGGTCTCCTTCAACGTCTTGAGGTCGACCGTCTGCTGCGGCTTGGATACGCTGGGGGTGGGCTTGAACGTGACGGTTAACTCGATGGGGGCGCCGGTGGAGACTCCACCCAGCACGCCCCCCATGTTGTTGGACGCCGTCTCGACCCTACCCTCCACAATCCTATAGGGGTCGTTGCTCTCCGAGCCCCTCATGGATGCCAGCGTTGCGCCTGCGCCGAACTCGACGGCCTTCGCCGCCGGGACGCCGAAGAGAGCCTTGGCTAGGTCTCCCTCGAGGGTGCCGAAGACGGGCTGGCCCACGCCGGGAGGGACATTTAGCACGACGCATTTCACGGCCCCGCCCAGGCTGTCCCCCTCATCCCGCGTCTTCAGTATGTTTCTTTCCATCTCTATGGCCGTGTCAGGGTCCGGACACCGGACCGGGTTCCTCTCCGTGTTCTCTCTCACCTGGTCGAGCGGCACGTCGGGGGCCACTGTCGAGCCTATCTGGCTAGTGTACCCGAGGACCTCGATGCCGTGGGTGGCGGCGAGAACCTGCTTCGCGAGGGCGCCCGCCATAACATAGCCTGCCGTGATCCTGCCTGAGAACCTTCCCCCGCCCCTATAGTCCTGGTGGCCGCCGTACCTCTTCTCCGCCGTGTAGTCTGCGTGCCCGGGCCGCGGCGTCCACCTATGCTCCTCGTACCTCGTGGAGTCCATGTCCCGGTTCCATATGAGCATGCAGATGGGGGCCCCGGTGGTGACGCCGTTGAACACCCCCGAGAGAACCTCGACTCTATCCTCCTCTCTACGCGTGGTGGAGACGCTGCTCTGCCCAGGCCTTCTGCGGCCTAGCTCGGCCTGCACGTGCTCCAAGTCGAGCCTGTGGCCGGCTGGGCACCCGTCTACGACGACGCCCACGCATCTGCCGTGGCTCTCCCCGAAGCTCGTGACCCTGTACAGTCTACCGATTGTGTTACTCATCTTCTATCCTCCTCACGTTTACGCCGAGTCCTTCAAGGTGGCCCCAGAAGCCGGGGTAGGACTTGGTGACGCACCCGGCGTCGAAGATCGTGGTGTCTCCCTCCGCCGCCAAGGCTAGGACCCCCAGGCTCATGGCTATCCGGTGGTCGTTATATGGGTTCAGCTCGGCTCCCCTCACCGTTCCTCCTGTGATCCTGACTGAGACACCGTCCTCAGCCACCTCGGCGCCCATCCTCGTCAGCCCCTCGGCCATGGCCGCCACCCTATCCGACTCCTTCAGCCTGAGCCTTTCCAGGCCGGTGAGCACGCTGGTCCCCTCCGCCACGCTGCATAGCGCCGAGACGATGGGGAACAGGTCTGGGTAGTCTGAGAAGTCGACGTTCACCGCCTTCAGCTGGCTCCGGCTGCAGGTCACCTCGTCACCTCTGACTGTCAACTCGGCCCCCATTCTGGACAGTATGTCCAGCATCGCGGTGTCGGCTTGGCTGCTCCCGGTGTCCAGGTTCCCCACGGTTACCTCGCCGCCGACGGCGCCGGCGGCCAAGAGGTAGGACGCCGACGACCAGTCCCCCTCGACGTTCACCTTCGAGGCCCTGTACTTACCGGTGGGCGCGGTGAACGCGTCCCTCCCGGGGGACGCCGATGCCTTCACCCCGAAGGACGCCATGGCGTCCATGGTCATCCTGACGTAGGGCCATGACTGCAGAGGCGTGGTGACCCTTATTGTGAGGGGGCTCCTCATCATGGGGGCGACCAACAGCAACGCCGACACGAACTGCGAGCTCACGTGTCCGGGAAGCATCGTCTCTCCGCCGCCGATCTCTCCCTTCCCGCATACGGTGATGGGCGGGTAGCCGGCCTCGCTGTGGACGTCGACGCCCAGGCTGCTGAGGGCGTCCAGCAGGGGCGCCATGGGTCTCCTTGACAGAGAGGGGCCCGCCGTTAATGTTACACAGCCATCCGCGAGGGCGCAGACGGCCGTCATCAGCCTGAGGGTGGTCCCTGACTCGCCGCAGTACATGGCTTCATCCGGCGCCGTGGTGCTGCCCCCCTCAACGATCCATTCGTCTTCACCGGTTTTCGTCTTGGCGCCTAGCATATTCACCGCGTTCAGCGTCGCCAAGGTGTCGTCACATACCAGTGGGCGTCTTATCGATGTCCTTCCCTCTGCGAGCGCGCCTAGGATCACCATCCTGTGCGTCATGCTCTTAGAGGAAGGCGCCTCGACCCGGCCTTCCGCCTGAGATGGGCTAATCTGAGCCTTCAAGTCGACCACCCCAGCGCTGCTTCTATCTCGGCCGCTAGCTGCGTCGGCGACGCCCCCGTGGTGTCTATCACCAGGTCAGCGGCCTCAAGGTATCGGGGCATCCTTTCTCTCAGCAGAGCCTCAGCCTCGGCTCGCGCGTCGTCGACGTTGAGCAGCGGCCGCTCGTCGCTGCCCCGTGTTCTTTCAACGATCTCGTCGATGGACGCCGTGAGGAGTATGAGCACAGAGTTTCTGCTCAGGGCCTCGGCGTTCTCCGAGTCTAGGACTGCGCCGCCGCCGCAGGCTATGACTTGGCGGTCTTTCTCAGCCACCTCCCTGGCGACTTTTTTCTCTAGGGCCCTGAACTCCTTCTCCCCTTCTGCAGCGAATATGTCCTTGATCTTCATCCCGGCGCGTCTCTCGATCGTCTCATCCATGTCTACGAAGCCGTAGCCCAGTCTCTCGGACAGGGCCTTGCCGACGGTGGACTTGCCGACGCCCATGAAACCGTAGAGAGCGACGTTCAACGCGGCTAGCCTCCCAGCTTCTCCTCGACCACTCGTTGCATGATGTCGAGAGGCGGCTCGACTCCCGTCCACATCCTGAAAGCCTCGGCTCCCTGATAGACCAGCATCTTGACGCCGCTGAGGGTCCCTGCGCCCTTCGCCTCCGCGTCCTTCAGCAGCTTGGTTTTGATGGGGTTGTATATCACGTCGAAGACGAAGAGGCCGCCGTGGAGGAGCTCTTCCGGGACGGGTGAATCAGAGGTTTTCGGGCTCATCCCCACGGGCGTCGTGTTGATCAGGACATCGGTGCCTACTATGACGCCGGGCAGCTGGTTGAGGCCGCCGTACCGTAGTTCGGCCGAGGCCGTGGGCCTCAGGTCGTCCACCAGCTTCCTAGCCTTCTCGACGCTCCTGTTCAGCACCGTCACCCGGCAGTCCACGCGGGATATCTGGTAGGTTATGGCCCGTGACGCGCCCCCAGCCCCCAGGATGGTCACGTTTCTGCCGTTCAGGCCGCCGTACATCTCCGTTAGGGCCTTAACTCCCCCCGTGGCGTCCGTGTTGTAACCAGTCAGCCTGCCGTCTATGTGGACGATGGTGTTCACCGCCCCAATCGCGTGGGCCGTCTCGTCGACGTGGTCGAGGTGCCTCATGACCTCCACCTTGTGGGGGATGGTCACGTTGGCGCCCAGGACATCGCCCTCCCTGAGCTTCTCGATGAATGCCCCCAGCTGCCCCGGCTCTACGGGCGCCAGCTTGTACTCTGCGTCGATTCCGAGGGCCTTGAACGCGGCGTTGTGCATCGCCGGGCTCATGGAGTGCTCCACCGGGTAGCCGACGAGGTAGCACCGCTTCACGGCCCCACCCCCATGGCCTCGTAGAGTTTACGCATCTTACTTAGCGTCAGCTGCCCCGGGGCGCTCTCCTCCCCCTCCTCGGTTGACGCGTAGGTGAAGACGCCGCCCATTAGGGGAGACAGCACCCTTGAGGGGACTCCGTGCAACCCCATGCCGAAGCTGACGTTCCCAGGCTTCTCCGAAATGTAGGCGAGGTAGACAATGTTGTCGCCGTAGCAGTTGGCTGTGCCCACCAGCTTGACCACGTCTGCGCCCATGGACTTGGCCCGCGCGTGTAGGCGGTTGAGCTCCTCCAGCGTAGGCGTGGCCTCGAAGTCATGGTGAGACAGTATGCACCTGGAGCCCGCGTCGTGCACATGCTCGACGGCGTCGCCGGAGCCCGGGGCCGCCAACTCCACGTCGGCGTACTCGAACCCGGCTTCACACGCCTCGTAAAGCGTCTTGAGTCTCCACTCCTCGGCTTCCTTCGAGAGCCCTCCCTGGTACGCCGGGCGGTTGGTGGCTATCAGCGGCGTTTCGGTCGCGTCCCTGATCTGGCTTGGGTCTATGGGATCCATGCTGTAGTCGAACCTGATCTCTATCAGGTCTGGAGACGAGAGCCCATGGATTCGGGTTATGGTTTGCTCCGTGTCGCGGCCAGTCACTGCGACGCATATAAGCGGCTTCACGTGACCGCCTTCATAGCCTCTATCAACTTGGACTCCTCCACCATTCTCAGGGTGGGTGGGCTTCCTATCCCCATAGGTAGTATCATCCTGATCCTGCCCCCCTCCGCCTTCTTGTCCCGCCTCATGTACCGGATGAGTTCATCCGCCTCCAGGGCGGCGGGCAGCTTTGTGGGGAGGCCGATGCCTTCCAGGACGCGTCTCTGTGCCTGGGCTTCCTCCGGCTCCATTAACCCCATCCCTACGGCTAGTTCGGCGGCGTACACCATTCCTATGGACACAGCCTCGCCGTGCCTGAGCCCTGGGCTCGCCAGCCTCTCGGCGGCGTGACCCAGGGTGTGCCCGTAGTTGAGCGCGGCCCTCACGCCCCTGTCGTCCCTTTCATCCTCCTCCACGTACCTCGTCTTGATGGATGCGCATCGGCCGATGACGCGGCTCATACACTCCTGGTCGAGCCCTAGGAGGGGTCTCATGTTCTCCTCTACGTAGCGGAACAGGGCCTCGTCGGCTATTACGCCGTACTTGACCGCCTCCGCCAGCCCCGACACGACCTCCCTGATGGGTAGGCTGCGCAGGAGGAGGGGGTCGGCGACCACCGCGACGGGCTGGTGGAAGCTCCCTATCATGTTCTTTCCCTTGACGTGGTTCACGGCGGTCTTGCCGCCTATGCCGCTGTCCACCATGCCCAGAAGCGTCGTCGGCACCTGGACCACGGCGACCCCCCTCATGTATATGGAAGCCGCGAAGCCGGCGAGGTCGCCCACGGCTCCACCTCCTAGCGCGATGACTACGCTGCTCCTGTCGAGGCCTGCTTCTAGAAAGCGGCCCAAGAGGGTGCCTGCGTTCTCCCATTCCTTCGCCTCCTCACCGTCAGGGACCACGAAGGTCCTAGGGTTTAGGCTTCTCAGGCTAGCAGCCACGGACTCCCCGTAGAGCCTCTCGATGGGCTCTGAGGTGACCATGACGCAGCCAGTCGCCTCCGGCTTGGACGCGGCGACGATCTCCCCGAGCCTACCTGAAAGCCCAGCCCCCACGTATATTTTGTAGCCTCGATCGCCGAGCCTCACCTCCGCGGCCGCGTACTCGGTGAGGCTCATACTAGACGCTTCTCCCGACTGCGTTGGCGACTTTTCTGATCTGGTTCATGAGCTCCGTGAGCTCCGGCGGCCTGAGGCTCTGGGCTCCGTCGCTTAAAGCCTCCTCTGGGCGTGGGTGCACCTCCAACATGACGCCGTCCGCTCCGGCCGCGACACCCGCCAACGCCATGGGGGTAACGAGGCTTCTCACGCCGGTTCCGTGGCTTGGGTCGATTACCACCGGCAGGTGGCTCGACTGGTGTATCACCGGCACGGCGGAGACGTCCAGAGTGTTCCTCGTGACCTTGCTGAAGCCCCTTACACCCCTCTCGCAAAGTATGACGTCCCGGTTTCCCTCGTTGAGTATGTACTCTGCGCAGCCCAGCCACTCCTCGATGGTGGCGGCCATCCCCCTCTTGAGGAGCACGGGCTTCTCGGACGCCCCGACTCTGCGCAACAGGGGGTAGTTCTGCATGTTCCTAGTCCCTATCTGGAGCACGTCCGCGTAGCTCTCCACCAGCTCCACGTCGCCGGGGGCGAGCACCTCCGTAACCACCGGAAGCCCGGTCTCTTTCCGCGCCTCCGCCAGCATCTCCAGCCCCTTCTCGCCGAGTCCCTGGAAGCTGTATGGCAGGGTCCGGGGCTTGAAGGCCCCGCCTCTGAGCATGTGACACCCGGCCTCTTTCACTATCCTCGCCGTCTCCATGATCTGGTCTCTGGACTCCACGCTGCATGGCCCAGCTATCACGACTACCTGCTCTCCCCCTATCTTGTGGGGACCCACCTCCACGATGGTTCTATGGTCTGGGCCCTGCTTCGAAGCTAGCCTGATCTTGTCCGATATCTTGATGATCGTCACTTCTTTTTCGCCTCCAAAACCTTTTTAGCGGCCTCAGCCACCGCCTCCGGCGTGAGGCCGTACCTCTCCAGCAGCCGCTGATAGTTCCTGCTGGACGTGCCGAACCTGTCCATGACCCCTACCCTTCTGAGGGGCGTGGGGTAGTTCTCGGACAGGATCTCCGAGACCGCTCCCCCCAGTCCTCCGAGGACGCTGTGCTCCTCGACCGTCACCACGGCGCCGGTCTCTTTCGCCGACTCGATCACCGCCGACTGGTCCAGCGGCTTCACGGTGTGCATATCGACGACCTTCGCCTCTACCTTTTCCTCCCGCAGGGACTCTGCGGCCTGCAGCGCGACGTGGACCATGTTTCCAGCGGCGATGACGGTCACGTCGCTCCCCTCCGCGATGGTCTCTGCTCTTCCGATGCTGAGCTCCACGTCATCGGGGTAGACGGTGGGGGTGGCCCCCCTGGACAGCCTGAGGTAGACGGGTCCCCTTCGGTCAATCATTTCCCCCGTAAGGCATCCCGTCGAGGGCGCGTCCGCCGGCACCACGACGGAGAAATGGGGTATAACTCTGACGGCCGCGATGTCGGCTATGGACTGATGAGATCCGCCGTCCGCGCTTGGCGATAATCCGCTGTGGGTGCCCACTATCTTTACGTTAAGATTCTGCCTCGCCACTGTGTTTAAAAGCTGCTCCCAGGCTCTGCCGACGATGAAGTTGGCGAAAGCAGCCGCCACCGGGGTCTTTCCCGACACGGCTAGGCCAGAAGCCACCCCCACGAGGTCCTGCTCGCTGATCCCCACCTCGATGAACCTGTCCGGGTAGGCCTCTTTGAAGAACTCTGTCTTCGTGGAAGCCGAGACGTCGGCGTCGAGGACGACGAGGTCCGGGTCAGTGGCTCCCTTCTCCACCAGTGCTCGGCCGAAGTACTCGACCTGGGCTTTGAGCTGCAAGGCTAGTCCCTCTCCAGTTCCTCCAGAGCCTGCCTTAGCTGGGAGGCGTTGGGCACGCTGCGGCTGAACCTGTTGCCCTCCATGAAGCTCACTCCCTTACCTTTGGTGGTCTTTGCGACTATGACGTGGGGACTGCCCTTCGTGTGCTCGCAGACCTCCAGGGCGTCCAAAACCGCGTAGACGTCGTGGCCGCTAACGTTCATGACGTTCCAGCCAAAAGCCCGCCACTTCTCCGACACCGGCTCCACGGCCTTCACCTGCTCCGTCGTACCCGTGAGCTGGTACTGGTTCCTGTCGATGATGGCGACTATGTTGTCGAGCCCGTAGTGGGCCGCCGTCATGGCGGCCTCCCACACCTGGCCCTCGTCGAGCTCGCCGTCGCCCAGGATCACGTAGATCCTGTGGGACGCTTCATCCATCTTAGCTGCTAGCGCCATCCCCACGGCCACGCTGAGGCCTTGGCCCAGGGAGCCTGTGGCCACGTCGACGCCCGGCGTTATGGTGCCGGGGTGGCCGTGCAACCTGCTGTCGAGCTCCCTCAGGGAGGTGAGCTCCTCCTCCGGGAAGTAGCCTGCCTCGCTGAGCACCGCGTATAGCGCCGGTGCGGCGTGCCCCTTGCTCAGTATGAGCCTGTCTCGCTCCGTCCAGCCGGGGTTCGAGGGGTCGTGCTGCATCTTCATGAAGTAGAGTATGGCGAGTATGTCGACGATGCTCATGCTGGCGCCCAGGTGGCCGCTGCCCGCCTCGGCCACCATCTGGAGGACCTTCCTCCTGATGTCTTTCAGCAGCTGGCCCAGGGGCTTAACGCCCGTCTTGGTCTGGACGAGGTCCCCCGCCAGTATGGGCTCGTCCTCCGTCGTTAGGTTCGTTATGAATGTCCCGAGCTCGGTGAGCTCCACCCCCTTGAAGCGGGGGGCCTCCCCGTAGTCGATGAGCTTGAGGCTCCTCAGCGCCTGGGCGTGGAACCGCAGCTCCTCGATGGGCACGTTGTACCTGCGGCTCACCTCACGAAGAACCGAGGTGACGGAGGTAGGCACCCGGGGGACGTTAGTCAATATTAGGACTTGGTCCTTGGAAATGGTTCGAAGAACTATTCTGCGCAGATCTTCAAGCTGGCTCTGGTTGAGGGAAATTGGCGCAATGATGACACCACCGAATGAACGGCAACAAGTGGGTAACCCTATATAAGATTATTGGGTGGGAGGAATTGCCTATTCTACTAGTAATCAGTTCAGCTGGGTAGCCTCGAACTCAGCGACCGTGTCCAGCTGCCTGGCCCGGGCTACGAGGTCCCCCAGCTCCCCCATGACGAGCAGGCCGTAGGCGTTCCAGACGCCCGAGACCTCGTCGTGGTGGAGCTCGTCGAGGGCGTTTAGGTTGACCTGAGCTCCTATCACCTCCGTCAGCTTCTTCAGCGACCCCGGGACGTCCTTGATCCTCGCCCTTATGTGGACGAGGCCGCTGTCCGGGGGGAAGAAGTCTATGAACATCGCCCTTATCCTGGGCCAAGCCTTGACCACCACGTACTTCGCCCTCTTCACCTGGGCCTCCGCCGCCTCGTCGGAGACCACCCTCACCCAGTCCCCCTCGTCAGCCTCAACCATGTAGGTGGCTGAGAGGTTGAACGAGACCGGGAACAGCTCCGTTATCTCCCTGCCTGTCACGAAGCCGCCCATGTCGCTGATCTCGGCCATTACCTCGTCGGGGGACACCCCCGAGTCCGCGAAGTCCACCAGGAACTCAGAGACCCAGATGTTGCTGAACCCGAATGCTCCGCCCGTCAATATGTTGAGCCCCCTCTTGCTGAAAAGCTCCGTGACGCCGGCGAGGCTCCCCCTGACGTCGTCCAGGAACATCCTGAAGTAGCTCACAGTGGAAGTCAGCCGGAGGGGCGACAGAAGCAGCCTGCCTGTCTCTGGCTCTATGTAGCCGAACAGCGTCTGCCCGGGGAAGACGCCTATGACGCCGCCGACCTTGGGCGGTATCTTGATGCTCCAGCCGTCCTCGGTGAGCTCCACCTTGGAGTGTTCGCATACGATCATGGCTCAACAATTCACGTGGTCAGATAAAGAGTTTTCAAAAGGTGGCTCTGGGAAAGCTTTTACAGGCATACATCAGAGAACCGAGGTGGATGACGTTGAAGCACATCATTCTCGACACGGACCCCGGGGTGGACGACGCCCTGGCCTTCCTCCTGGCGTTCGGCAGCCTGGAGCTGACGGTGGAGGCCGTCACCACCGTCGCGGGGAACGTCAGCCAAGAGAAGGGGCACAGGAACGCCAAGCAGCTCCTAGAGTTTCTGGGGAGGACAGACGTCCCCGTCTGCAGAGGCGCCGTGAGGCCCCTGGTGAGGGAGCTCAGGCACGCCGAGGGGGTCCACGGCGAGACCGGACTGGGCGGCGCCTCCCTGCCCGAGCCCGAGATGAAGTCTGATAACAGGAGCGCCGTCCAGGTGATCCACCAGAAGGCCGATGAGCTGGGCAAGGAACTGACCCTTGTCGCCGTAGGCCCCCTTACCAACGTCGCCGCCGCAGTCGTCGGCGACCCCGAGCTCCCGTCGAAGGTGAACGGCCTCGTCATAATGGGTGGGGCGTATAATCTGACCCCCTATGGGCATGGGAACGTCAGCGCCGTGGCGGAGTTCAACGTGTGGCACGACCCGGACGCGGCGAAGATAGTCTTCAACAGCGGCGTCCCCATGGTCTGCGCTGGCCTCGACACCACGACCCACCCCGACTACCGTTTGAGCGTCGAGATGTTCAAGGAGATAGAGGCGCTGGACACAAGGCGGTCCCGGCTCGTTGTCGACCTCTGCAGGGGCATCGTGGAGCGGTTCAACGGCTTCAGCCTCCACGACCCCATGGCCGTGGCGTACCTCGTCGACCCCACCATGTTCAAGACCCGGAGATGCAGGGTGGACGTGGAGACCTGCGGTGAGCTGACCAGGGGCATGACCGTCGTCGAGCGGCGGCACCACAGGATCGTGGAGGAGGAGGCGAACGCCGAGGTGATCGTCGAGGTAGACGCTATACGTTTCCACAGGCTCATAACGGAGAGGGTGGCCCGGGGCTAGATGGTAGACCTCATATGCTGCGGCGCCATAAACTGGGACATCAACCTGTTCATGGAGAGGCTCCCCAGGACGGGCGAGGAGGTTCCCGTGGGGGAGATACAGCGTGTGTCAGGGGGCACCGCCGCCAACGTGTCGGTGGCCGCGGCGCGGCTGCTGGGGCCTGGTCGCGTCGCGTTCATCGGTGCGCTGGGGGAGGACCCCATCGCGGAGCAGCAGATAAGCATCCTCAGGGATGAGGGGGTGGACTTCAGCGGCGTCCTCATTGTGCCCGGCGAGGAGTCGGGGCAGGCCTACATCAGCATAGGCGCCGACGGCGCCAACGAGATACACACCTACTTCGGGGCCAACCTGAGGATAAGGGGCGAGCACATGCTTGACCGTGAGAGGCTTGAACTCATCGAGCAGGCTAGGGTCTGCGTCGTCATGGACCCTCCCATGGAGGCGGCGGAGAAGCTGGCACATCTCTGCAGGGAGCGAGGCGTCACTGTTATCTGGGACCCGGGCGTCTACGCGGAGCACGGCCTGGAGGCTCTTCTGCCTACGCTCCGGAACACCGACTACTTCATACTCAACCACTTGGAGTACGAGAACCTGCTGGGCACCAGCGACCCTAGAGAGGTCATGGAGCGGCTGGACGAGCACGTGAGGGGAGTAAAGGCCATCATCAAGCACGGCGCCGACGGATCCACCCTGTGCCTGGACTCCACGGGCACCACCGTGTCCATGGACGCCGTCCCCCTGCAAGAGCTGGGGTTGAGAGTGGTCAACACGGTTGGCTGTGGGGACTCCTTCATAGGGTGCTTCGCCTCGGCCAAGGTCGAGGGACTGGACGACATCGAGGCGCTCAGGCAGGCGAGCGCAGCCGGCAGCTTCAAGGCCACCCGCAAGGAGACCCGTGGAGGACCCACGAGGGAAGAGCTTTTAGAGCTGATCGAGAGGTGGAGATCGATCTAACCACCTACTTCACTATGTATCCATCCGCGACTTCAAGCCTGTACTCTTCACTCAGCCAAGCCATTATGCTATGTAAGGCGCGATGAGTATCGCCATCCCGAGGGCAAGCACTCCCGCCAAAACCGCCATCAAGGCGGCGAAGGCGAAGGGTTTCATCCCTAGCTTGGCTATGTCCACGAACCTCACCTTCGACCCGACGCCCGCGAAGGAGATGGCCAGCAGGAACGGGATAAGCGACGCCTTCAGCGACTGCTTGAGGAACGTCCACATAAAGTCAAGGAACGGAAGAGCCGGCGCGTAGCTGTCCAACGCGGCGCTGATGACCGAGTTCACCACGAACAGGACAGCGAATAGAGGCATGACGAGCCTCGGCTTGAGCTGACCGCCCCCCGACTCGAGCCTGTTGACGAGGAACGTCGAAGCCAGAACCACGGGCCCTATCATGAAGATCCTGATGGACTTGATCACAAGAGCGGGCTGGAGGCAGTCGTTGCTTAATGTGCACGCCGCCGCGATGACCTGGGCTGTCTCGTGGACGCCCGAGCCCACCCAGACGGCGTAAACCGTTGGGTTGTTGAGAAGCAGCTGGTTCACCACCGTGTTCGAGAATAGGTATGGGTAAAGGAACATGGAGATGAGGCCGAACAGCGTTATACCTGAGATCGCTAACCCGATCTCCTCCTCCTTTGCCTCTATCGCTGGGGCGGTCGCCGCGATGGCGGACGCCCCGCAGATGGATGTCCCGACTCCTATGAGGATGGATAGACGGGTGCTCAGGCCCAGTCTTCTCCCAATGATGATGCTGGCGAAGAAGGAGAACGTGATGATCACCAAGGCGTTGATGAAGCCTACCCCGACCTCAAGCCACACCGTGGCGCTTGTGACGAGCCCAAGGATCGATATGGTGGTCTTCAGGAGCTGCGATGAGCAGAACCCCACCCCGGATCCAAGGCCCTCAGGGAGGTCGAATAGGTTAGAGACAACGATCCCGATGATGAACGACCACATCAGGGCGCTTATCGGCCTATACGCGTTCCAGATGAGAAACGAGGCTAAGGCGATGACCATGCAGAAGACTATCCCCGGGACCTCGTAGGCAAACCCCTCCAGCCTCTGCCGCAGACCTCTTCGCTCCATGGATGCCCATCTGAACGTCGGTTTCTCATATAGAGTTTTCCTATGGCCAAGAATGGTTTTTTAAAACAGTACCCCATGTACTCTCCGTCATGAAGCACTTTCACTACACAGAGGTAGAGAACCTGGACGTCCCGGCGCCAGCCAGCAAGGTGAAGATAAGGTGGCTCATCAACGAGAAGAATGGTGCACCTAACTTCGCCATGAGGCGGTTCGAGGTGGCCCCCGGCGGCTACACGCCCTACCACACCCACGAGTGGGAGCACGAGGTCTACGTGCTCGAGGGGGATGCTGTGGCCGTCTCCAAGAATGGAGAGACCCGGATTGGGCCCGGCAGCGTGCTGCTTGTGGAGTCCAACGAGGAGCACAACTTCAAGAACACGGGCGACAAGCACCTCGTGTTCCTGTGCCTGATCCCTCTCCAGAAGTAGCCTTTCCGTGTTCTAGCTCGTTTTCGGGGCTTTTCCCATTTATCTGTGTAAATTTACTGGTAATCCATATTCCTTTTTAATAATACTCCGCGTTGAGAGAACGAAGAACATGAATCGCGGATACTCCTCTAGAACTGTAAACCATGTTTGTAGGGGTGCCCTATACACTCTAGGTTATAGGGGATATCCGTCGAACGATTGTCTCAGTAGGGGTCAAATTTGAAAAGCAGGCGATCTAAGCTCGAAATATACCTAGATGTACTCAAGGTGATCAAGGAGGGCACGAAGAAGCCTACACGCATCATGTACGGCGCCAACCTGTCATGGAAGCTGCTTCAGGGCATTCTCTCTTCTATGGTGGCCCAGGATCTTATTGTTGAGGTCGACGCGTCCGAGTCGAAGGACAAGCGGACGAGCAAGTACTACGAGATCACCCCCAAGGGTGACAGCGTCATCAGGTACTTCGATCGAGCCAAGGGGCTCATCGAGATCGACGAGCCTGACTTCAACCCCCTCCAGATCGCCCGGGGACGTTAGAGGACCCCCAACCTTTTTTCCTTAAAAAACAGGGTTAGTGGAGACTAGGTTTCCAGCTTATTCCCGTACTTGTCGCCGTGGAAAAGCTCATCGAATGCCTTCCTTCCGCGTGGCTCAGGCTTCTGGTCAGGCACACCTATGGGCAGAAGGTTGATCACCCTCATCTCCTCTGGTATCCCCAGGAGCTCCTTGACCTGGTCCTCATGGAATGCGCCTATCCAGCAGGTGCCGTACCCAAGCTCCCAGGCCGTCAGCACCATGTGCTCCACCGCGGTCATGACGTCGCGCTCGGCCCAGCGCTCGTACACCTCCGGGTTCTTGGGGTCCATGGCCAGGGCCGCGACTATTACGCCTGCGTCTCCTACCCAGGTCTGGTTGCGGGCGATGACTCCGAGCTTCTTCCTCAGCTCGGGGTCCCTGACGACGACGAACCTCCACGGCTGCTTGTTTCCGGCGCTGGGCGCCAGCCGGGCGGCCTCCAGTATCTGCTTGAGGTGCTCGTCGGGGACCGGCTCGGGCTTGTACTTCCTCACGCTTCTGCGGGTCTTGATGGCATCGAAGACGTTCATTGCACCGGATAATGTGGAGCGACTCGATTTAACCTGATCGAATCCCCGGGCTCAGCTTTTATCCTTGGTAGCTGAGATCATACCGTGAAAGGTTTGAGGATAGCGGTAGCGAGCTTCAGCCACGAGACCCTGACCTTCTGCCCCGAGATCAGCACCCTCGAGGCTTGGGAGGCGGGTGGCATAAGGTACGGCCCAGACGCCCTCGACACCATGGGGGAAGGCAAGGGATACATCACCGGCTACAAGGAGGCCGCCGAGGGCCAGGGGGACGTCGAGCTCGTCGGCATACTCCGCACGGGCTGGCCCAAGCTGACCGGCTACGGTAGCTGGATCACGACGGAGGCCTTCGACGTGATCACCGGCCGCATCGTGAGCCGGCTGGAGGAGCAGGTGAACGGGGAGGGGGTCGACGGCGTCCTCCTGGCTCTCCACGGCGCCATGGCTGTGACCAACGTGCCTCGCCCAGAGGCCGAGATAGTGCGTAGAGTCAGGAAGACGGTGGGCGGCGTCCCCATCATGGTGACGTTCGACCTCCATGCCAACGAGGACGTCGAGATGGCCCACGCCGCCGACGCCGTCTTCATACTCAAGACCTATCCCCACCTGGACGCCCACGAGATTGGGTACACGGCCGCTAGGTGCATGATAGAGACCGTCAGAGGTAACTTCAGTCCCGTGATGGCGTTCAGGAAGCCTAGGATGGCGTCGGCCAGCGTCTTCCAGGCGAGCGGATTACACCCCATGAAGAGGGTGTACGACAGGTGCCGCATGTGGGAGGAGAGGGGCGTATACTGCGCCTCCGTCGCCCCCGGATTCGCGTACGCTGACGTCCCGGACGTGGGGGCCAGCGTCTTCGTCGTCGCAGACGGGGACAGGGAGCTGGCCGAGGAGGCGGCTCAGGACCTCCACGACCTCATGTGGAGCCTCAGGGAGGAGTTGACCAGGAGGCTGCCCAAGGCCAAGGAGGGCGTCGCCGAGGTCGTCAAGATGGTTGAGGCTGGTAAGAAGCCGGTGGTCATAGCGTACCACGACGACAGGCTGGGGGACGGCACCCACGTGCTCAGGGAGCTGCTGGACCAGGGAGCCGAGAACTGGTGCAGCACGGGTGTGGCAGACCCGGGGGTGTTGAAGATGCTCAGCGAGAGCCACGTGGTCGGGGACAGGGTCACCGTGGAGATCGGGGGCTGGCTGGACCTCGTCTCGGGGGCCCCCATCGAGGTGTCTGGCAGGATCGAGTTCCTGGGGAGCGCCGACTGGGTGGAGACTGGGCCCATGGGTAGGGGCGCGGAGATGCACGTGGATCTTGTCGCGGCCCTCGACCTTGGGCGTAACAGGCACGTGGTGATCACGGAGCGGCTGTCGGCGCCCATGAGCGCGGACCGGCTGAAGGCGCTGGGGCTGGATGTGTGCAGCTTCGACATCGTGGAGATCAAGAGCAGGGTCCACCACAAGGCGTGGTGGGAGGGGCTTGATGAAGACACTGGCACTGTCAGGTATCATGACTTCCCTGTAGATCCTCCGGGCATTGCACCCGCTGATCTGACGTTACTGGACTACAAGAATATCCCATGGGATATCTACCCGATTGGAGAAAAGTATAGAAATACAGGCACCCACCCGTGAAAGTTTGGAGGGTCCAATACTTTTTTCTTAATGCTCCACGTGGAGCAATGGATCCAGCGATGCTAGGATGCTATGAGCTCCTCGGCCTCCTCTGATGAGGCTTCCCTGGGCTGGGTGAGCTCCTTCTCCACCCCGATGAAGCACTGAACTATAGAGGACTCTCTGTTCAATGCATAGAGCTCGGCTCTCCCGATTCTCCGGGTTACCTTAATGGCGCCCTCCTCCAGAAGCACGGGCAGGTACTCGTAGAGGGTGCGCTTGGCCATCCCTATGGCCTCCATGATCTCCTTCCGGGAGAAGTCGTGGTTAGGGTTATCCAGGAAGAAGTCCAGGAGCCTCAGCTGGGGAGAGGCGCCGAACACCTTCAGGAAGACCGAGCTGTGCTCTTCGCTGTAGATTGACGGCATGCCTAGGCACCGTTCCAACCATGGGGACGAAGGTATATAAGTCTGTCACCTTTAAAGGTGTAGCAAGTGACCCTTTTTGGCTCCCCGTGATATGAGCGTTGAGGAGATCAAGGCCGAGGTGTGCTGGAGGCTCCGGAGGCGTAACTGTTGGGGAGCCAGGTACCTCCCTGTGGACAGCCTGGTGGACTGGCTGGGGAAGCTGGTCAAGAAGGACGAGAAGAGGGTCCAAGCGTCCATCGATGAGCTGATCAGGGATGGCCTTCTGCTCTCCCACAAGAAGGGGCGCACCGTCTCCCTGAACCCTCACAGAATCCGTGAAATCGAGGCCCTCCTCGAGGAGCACCTATAACCCTGTTTCACCTGCTCCACGTGGAGCAGGATTTATAGAGTCGCTGTCAACGGGTGAGAGCTGTACAGGACAGACCCCTAAATTAAGCATATCATCATACGGCTATTACCTGGGGTCCCTTGGCGTGTGGGGGTGGGCAAGGCCCGCCTCAGACCCTATACTTCTCTCCAATGGGATAAGTGTCCCATGGAACGTTCCTGTACGTCAGCGGCTTCAAGTCAGCCGGTGCAATGCCAGGAGGATCCACCGGATAGTCATGATATCTGACAGATCCGGTGTTCTCGTTAAGCCCCAACCAGTAAGCTTGGTGGGACACTTGGAGCGCCGTGGACTACCCGGTGGACCCGCCTGAGCTGGGCCCCGCGGACCTCAGCATACTGGAGTACAGGCACCTGCCGTGGGACGTCTACCCTATAGGCGCCAAGTACAAGACAGGGTAATCACTCAACCTTGACGGCGAACCTGAGCACGGCCAGCGCCGTGAAGTTGATGGCTATGGCGATGTTGAAGACGTTGCCGAAGCCTATTAGTCCGGCGAGGTACCCCGCCACCACCGGCGCGATGGCGCCGACAATGCTGCCCGGGAGGAAGAACAGGGCGTAGCCTAGCCCTCTCTGTCTTCGGGGTGTGAGCTTCGCCATTATGGCGCTTCGGGGCGCCATGCCGAGGGTGTTGGTGAACCCGTAGGCGACGTAGAGCGCGGTGAACGCCGTGTTGCCGGGTACGTTGAAGCTGAGGGCGAGGAGGGTGAACGCGGCGAGGAGCGCCACCTGGAGCCACCGTTTGTCGCCGTACCGGGCCGCCATGTAGCCGCCGATGGGCGCCGCCATGAGCCCTGTGAGTGTGGTGGCGCTGCTTATGAGGGAGGCGAGGGCGATGTCCATGCCCCTTATGTCTTGGAGGTATAGGACTAGGAAGCTGCTTATCATGCTGCCCCCCATGCTGCGTAGCGCGGAGTAGACTAGGAACATTACGAGGCTCGCGGTGAGGAACTTCTGGGAGTCGCCCTCCTCCTCGGGCTTCTCGTCGTTCAGCTTCTTCTCCTCGGGGGTCTCCTCCTTGATGAAGAGCACCATGGCGATGCCTATGATCATGGGTACGGCGAGGACTAGGTAGACCTGTCTCCACTGCCATGCGAGGACGCCGACGAGGAGGCTCACGGCGAGGGGCCCCATGGCGTGGCCTAGGGTGCCGCCGGCTCCGTGGAGGCCGAGGGCTTTTGATCTGTCGTGTGGCTTGAAGAGTTTGGTGGTGTAGCTGTAGCTGGCGGGGTGGTAGATGGTGGTGTTGATGTAGACTAGGCTGATGGCGATCACCAGCATGACGGGGTTTCGTGCTACGCCGGCGAGTATGGCGCCGGCGGCGGCGAACGCGAAGCTGAGGAGCAGCATCTTCTTGCTGCCTATCCTGTCGGTGAGGAGGCCGGTGGGTATGGCGAGGAGGGCCTGGCAGAGGGGCGGTATCGCGGCTATTAGGCCGAGCTGCTGGAGGCTGAGGCTGAACTCGTCTCTGAGGAGGCTGAAGATGGCGGTGTGGATGCCGCCGAAGACGTGGGTGAAGGTGTGGGTGGCGGCCATGACTATGAGGCCGTAGCTTAGCAGCTTGGCGGTCTTCTGTTTGTCTCCCATCTTTGACGTCGTAATGGACGGGGGCCCGTATTTAAAATTGGTTGAGGGGTTTCATCGGATTATCTGGAGCTCGCCTATGTCCCTGTACTCGCTCATGTTCTCTGAGCCTGTCGCCGTCACCACGAAGCTGTCCTCAGTGTGTACCCTTGCGTGTTCTATCACCACGCTGGGCTCGACCTGGAAGAACATGCCCGGCTCCAGCGTCCAGTCTCCGTGGCTGGGGCCGAGGAAGGGGTACTCGTGGCAGCCGATGCCGAGGCCGTGGCCGATGAACGCCCTGTTGTAGGGGTGGCCGCGGGACTCGTAGAACTCCTTGACGGCGTCGTGGACCTCCCGCACCTTCACGCCTGGGGCGAGGGCTTCGCCGGTGGCCCTCTCAGCCTCGACGGCGAAGCTGTATGCCTTGAGCTGGGTGGGGTCGGGCTTGGCTATGGCGGCTGTTCTGCTGATGTCGCTGAGGTAGCCGTCGAAGAGGCAGCCGTAGTCGACGTGGATGAGGTCGCCAGGCTTGATGCTGTAGTCGCCGGGGATGTGGTGGGTCTCGTGGATGTTGGGGCCGGCTCCCATGGTCATGAAGGCGACGGTGTCGGCGCCGTACTCAAGTGTGAGGTTGATCATGTTCTGGGCGATCTTTTTCTCGGTGTCGCCGGGTCTGGCCATCTCGAAGGCGACGGTGATGGCTTTGGCGGTGGCCATGTTTATGCGGCTCAGGTGCCTGAGCTCGTCGGGGCTCTTCACGGCCCTCAGGGTGTCGAGTATGGGCTGGCAGTCGATGAGCTCGGCGTCGGGTAGAAGGCGTCTGAGGTGGTCGAGGCAGGCGCCGGGGATGTCTAGGGTCTCGACGCCTATCCTGCATTTGCTGTGGCCGAGCTGGGTGAGGGTTTCTGCGAGGTAGGCTATGGGTTTGAGGGGCTCCCACTCGCCGCCTTGATAGACGCGTAGGTCTTTTATCCACGTGGTTTTCTGGGCTGTGACGTGTTCGTTGGCGTGGACGGCGAAGACGGGGTTCCCGTCGAGGGGTATGATGACGGCTGCGAGGCGTTTGAGCATGGTGATTGTCATTATCTCGCTGTGGCTGGTGTAGTAGACGTTGTCGTGGCTGGTGGCGACGATGGCGTCTAGGTTTCTCTGCTCCATGTGTTCTCGGGCTTTGCTGAGGCTGAATCCTGTCTTCATGGTGTAGGGGTGGCTTCGGTGGTATTCATGGTTTGCTGGGGCTATGGTTTGTATCATGTTACTTGGAATAACGGGAAAAAAATTTTTGGGCCGGGGTTGATGTTCTTGGTTACCGGGAATAAGCGTTTTCTGGGGTTCGTTTTTGTGTTCGGTGGACGACGTTTTTGTATGTAATTGGATCTAAAAGGAGTGTTTCTGGGGCTCCTTTCGGCGGAAGGGGCGTCGGTTCGCCTTTTCTCGTTTACCCTCCCTAGATTAGGTTATTTATGGGCGACCTGACGGAAGGATTTTTCTTGGTTACATGGGACACCGTGCTTGGATTACTGTTTATGATGGGTGGGTCTTGGTGTTGGTATCAATGCAATTTTTATTAGCATTCACCCAAACCCGTATTTGGGTGCGAGAGCCTGTTTTACTTTATCCAAGAATTCTCAGGTAATGGTTCCCCCTAAAACCGCAGCCAGTGTGGGTGATTTTGATAAAATTATTGAGTCAGGGATATAATCAGAGATTTGGTTAAACCCCATAAAATAATGGATTATAGTATGCATTCGCCCAGAACCATGAAATATGTAGACAACAAAGTATCTTAACTGAATCTAAATGCCCTTCAAAGACGTAATCGTTGAAAGAGAGGATAGAAGACTTCTGATCAAGATAAATAGGCCCGAGGTACTTAACGCGCTCCGTAAAGACACCTTCCTTGAATTAGAGCAGGCGCTGAAAGAGTTTTCAGGTGCAGACGAGTGTTGGGCGATGATAATCACAGGGGTAGGGGATCGAGCGTTCTCAGCAGGCGGAGACATCAAAGCCCTCAACAACATGAACAGCAGCGACGCAGCCTCCTTCGCCGCCATGACTCACAGGATCCTCGACAGGTTGGAGAGCATCCCTAAGCCCATAATCGCAGCCGTCAACGGCCTCGCCCTTGGAGCTGGATGCGACCTCGCCATCGCATGCGACATGGTCGTAGCATCCGAGAAAGCACGGTTTGGGGAGCCCCCTGCAGGCCTGGGGATCACCACCCCGTTCGGCGGCACTCAGAGGCTTCCGAGGATCGTCGGCCCCAAGAGAGCCAAACAGCTCTTCTTCGCCGGCGAGACCATAGACGCCGAGGAAGCGCTCAGGTTTGGTCTAGTAAACAAAGTCGTCAAACATGAGGAACTATTATCGGAGACGAGGAAGCTGGTGGAGAAGATACTTGAACGCGCGCCCATAGCCGTCGGCTACTTTAAACAGCTCGTGAACTTCAGCTCTTATGGGAGCCTAGGTGAAGGCGACAAGCTGGAACAAGAGCTCTTCGCGAGATGCTTCGAAACCGAAGACAAGAACGAGGGCATGACCGCCTTCCTTGAGAAAAGGAAGCCAACATTCAAAGGCAGATAACTTGTGTAAGCCCAACCATGCATGCATACAATCGATGTCTACGCCCTATCCACTGACAATTCATCAGCCTTCTCGCCCTGATATGTACTGACAATAATCGTAGCTTATTGGTCCAAGCTTCGTGGTCTCACAGGGGAACTCGGGGCACTCAAAGCACAGGTTCACACTTTTCTTGTAGGCGCAGGTGGCCACCTTGCAGAACCTGTTCTCTTTGGGGTGCATCCCAACTCACCGCTGGGGCAGGCGCCTCTAATCATCCTCGGACACTTCTCACAAGCGATGCCGCATACACCAATCTTCATTTATCCATCCTCAGATTCGTGTTCATGCATGCGTTGAAGGTTGGATAAAGTCTTCTACCTTGTTTTAAAAATAAGGTTTCCTTGATAAAATTATGGATTACTCCATGTTGTTATGATTCTATCGTTCTCTTTCAAATAACAAGTAATGTTTTACCCAGATATCACGACCACTCGCTTGATAGGTATGAAGATGCCATCCATCTCTCTGGACGTCTTCAATACATTCTGCTATCTTCCGGTGATCCTCAATCTGTATACATCTCCATTCTTTCACCCATATTCACCTCCTGAAAATCTCACATCATAGAGAGGTTTTTCTACATATATTAAAAATGTGTATATTCCAGTAATAACTGTGTGTGGGGGGTTTGGGGCCAAAATTTTACCCTCGCTTTCTTCTATCTAAGAATTGTGTGGGGGTGTACTGTGTATGTGTATGTGTAGGAAGATGGTAGAGAAGAGCAGAGAGGTTTTGGGTTTGGGGGATAAAATTATGGATGGGCTCAGGATATGATCAGGGATTTGGTTAAACCTCATAAAATATTGGGTTGGTTATACCGGGTTCTCGATGAGGGCGAACAGGACTCCATGCATCTCTTTGGGGTGTATGAAGGCCCATCTGCTCCCGTTGGGGTACTCCACGGGTTTCTCGGAGGTGAATCTGACTCCCTTCTCTCTCAGCTCGGCCACTGTGTCGTCTAGGTCCGTGACTTCGAGGCCGATGTACTGGACTCCTTCCCCCCGTTTCTCCATGAACCTGGCCACGGGGCTTTCGGGTTGGTACGGCTCCATCAGCTCGAATACGTCTTCTCCGAGGGTGAGGTACGTGTTTTTTACTTTGTCGATGTCGCTGGCTCCCGTCCTGATGATCTGTGACCCTAGTTTCTGTGTGAAGTTCTCTCTTGCTTGTTCTATGTTTTTTACGGCGATTCCCACGTAGGCGATCTTTTTTATCATGTGGATTCACGTGGATCATTGTTTCACGTTTATTTATGCATGATAATCAGGTTATACAGGGTATGGGAAAGATTTCTGAGCAGAGGTTGATGTTCCCGGTTACCGGGAATAAGCGTTTTCTGGGGTGTGTTTTTGTGTTCGGTGGACGACACTTTTGTATGTAATTGGGTTATAAAGGGGCGTTTCTGGGGATTATTTCGGTGGGAGGGGCTTGGGTTCGCGTTATCTCGTGTCCCCCCCTCCCCCCTTGGATGAGGGTGTCTTTGGGCGACTTGGCGTGTCGATTTTTCTCAGTTACTTGGAATAACTGAATTTTAATAATTGGTTTGAGGATTTATAAGTTAGAGCAAGTTAATATTGAAGTCGTCTTACCGGTAATGGAATGTGATGGCTAAACCTTCGGCGCTTAAAGTGCTCATAATCATCGAGTTGTTTATCGCGGTGCTTGGGGTTGCATCGGGCATCGGCTTGCTTTCTGATCCGTCGGGAAAAGGGATGGGGTTGGACGTTATCAAGGATAAGATTCCGTTTCAGAGTCTGACTCTTCTTGGGCTCTGGTTCATGGGGCCCTACGGTGTGTTGCCAGGGGTCTTGGCTTATGGCTTCTATAGGGGTAAGCTCTGGGCGTGGAGACCCGCGTTAGTTTTGGCGTTAATTGAGGTGGCTTGGGTTCTTGTGCAGGTTCCTATGGTTGGTAGGAGTGTGTTGCAGGCGGTTATTGGCGCTATAGCTGTTGCCACGATATTTTTCCTGTACCGTCCCTCGGTTCTGGATTATCTTGAAGAATAGGAAGGTCTTCGCTGTCGCCGCTTCTAGATACCTGTGTCTCGGATAGGGCTTGACTTTGGGGCATTTTCAGTGACAATTTTTCTGATACAGTAAAAGGATTTGCCTCCGTCCCTGCTGCATATAAGATAGTGTAAAAGGAATTTTTCAGTTATTTAGTACGATTGTATAGAAACTGTGCCAATTCCGGAGCACCGTGGGGAAGTTCAATATTTCCATGGAGTCTATGAACCAAAGCTGTCTATCCGGGAGACGAAGGGCCTCGATATCGCTCCAGAGCGCCCGGATCTCTTCCCTGCTCGCTGGTGGAGCTAGACTAAGCACGCCTCTCACAGTGTTCGGTGAAAGCCCCATGGTTATAGCCTTGGTCAGGAGCGCCGTCCTTGAGGCGTACTCCCTCAGATGATCCCATGTGTAGGACACACCCTTAACCAGGAAGGGCTGAAAACCCCTTAGTCCCTTCCTCAGTATTTCGTACTCGGTTCTCGCCCTACCTCTCTCCTCCGGATCAAGCATTTCGAAGGCGTCTGCACGGGTTGTCTGAGGTAAGCTAGCTACCTGGCACGAGAAGATGGAGTCCTCGACGCACTCGTCTACGGTGAAATCTCTGCGCCTGACCCTTGACTGGATGTCCACAGACTCTGAGTAGGCGTTGGCGCACTCCTCTGAGTCAGGCTCAGCATATGACAGGTGGTTTATGTCGTAGAAGTGCTTCGCGTACTCGAGGCCGTTTCGGCTGTCCCTCATGGCTCGTCCCACCGTGGTGGGCCCGATAGTGGAGAGCTTGTCACCCAGTATGGCGCCTATGGTTGGGGTAGTCACGGTGACGGGGGAGTCATAGTAGAAGGACCTGAGTGGAGTCGTCCTCGTAGCGTAGTTGGGTTTTAGACCCATGGCGTCGAGGAGGATCACTCTGCTTCTCGCGGTGATGGGCGGCGTCGTCACCCTGAAGGAGAGGAAAGGGACCGTGCCCAGAATCTCGTCTCTTCGGGCGCTGTATGTGAAGCCCCCGCCATTAAATCTACGTTTTATGGCCTCAAGTGCTTCTCTCAGCTCCTCCTCAGAGGCGTCGGTGCATATGTCTACGTCGACGCTGAGCCGGTTCCAACGGTCTCCCAGGAGAATCTGCACCGCGGACCCTCCCTTGAAAATGAAGTCTAGGCCGGTGTCCTGGAGCTGAGCCACGTACTCCAGGGCGAAGATCGCCTTCTCCAAGTTCACCTTGCTGCTGACGAGGCCCTCTGAGAACAGGCTCTCGACGCGGGTGTGCGTGAAGTTCTCGGGGCTTCCCACCCAGGCGGCCGCATCTCTCACTCGGCTGCCGCCTCCACCATCTCCTCTATGACTCTCAGAGCCTCGGCCCTCACCCCCAAGGCTTCCTCGGGGAGCTGGTCAGGGTAAAGCCCTCTCAAGCCATAGAGGAACAGGACCACCTCGTTTCCTATTCCCCTCCTCTGCGCGTATCTGCGTAACCGGTTGAAGTTCACGCCCTCGGCCCTGAGCATGTTGGCGAAGATCACGCCAAGCTCGCCCGGGGAGAAGCTGAGGCCCTTACGGGTGATCAGGAAATACGTGTCGACCCAGACCTTCTCGGGGTAGGGTGTGTAGCCCTTCACGGCGTACCTCTCGCCTCTTTCGAGGATGAACACGAGCTCCCCCGGGTGACTCGTGTACTCCCTGTAGTCCCGTTTATCGGGGTCAAGGATCGGGTTATAGCCCTTCTCCAAGAGGTAGTCCCTAATGCTCCTCGACAGCGTTTTTTCGGCCTCGACGAACATGAGGTCCTTGCCTATGGCGTAGTGGGAGTAGTCCGAGAGCATGCTGAGGGACCATGTCACGAGGTCGGCGAACTGGAAGCGGTCTCTCAGCGTCTCCGTGAGCTTCATGATCCGCGAGTTGAGCTCGACCTCCGCGGTCTCCCCGCCTCCGACCTGGTAGAGGCCCCTCCCGACTCGCTTGACCACGTCGAGGTTCTCGAGTCTGCTAAGATAGTTCTTCGCCGTGATTCTGGAGACGTTGAGTCCGTCCACTATGTCGTCTAGGGTGACGTACTCTCGCTTGGAGATGTAGTCGAACACCTTGCTGGGGACTGAGCCGGGGGCCATGAATCAGATATACCTTTGTCAATATATATAGTTTTTTGACAAAAGTATACAAATCAGGGGAGACCCGCCTCTACAGGGGCAGGAAAAAACAATTCTCATGTTACTCTATACTATTTCAATGATAATGCATTGTTACATCGAACCTGTTTCCTTTTTCATGTAACGTCCCTCATTAGCTGAATTCTTTAGAAATATTTCTCTTTTCGGCATGGGCGAACTCCGTTAGTTTCTGGGATATTTCCCGTTCTCTGAACTTTTCGGCGAGCCTCGTGTATATGGCTGCGGCTGTGAACTCGGACTTGAGGGCGTGTCTAGCGATCTCTGTTATCTGTGTCTCGGATAATGCTTGATCCTGTTTCCGGGGCATGGTCAATGAGACCTTTTTAAATAAATTAAAAGGGTTTGCCCTCGTTAAAGCTGCAACCGTTTGCGATGACGCAAAATCCTTTTTCCCCGGAGACGAGGTGCTTCATAAAAGCTTCAGAGATTCATCTACTTAAACGGGGACATGAAGAAGCTCTCTCCAAAACGAGAGAAGTGGAAGGTGAGATAAGGCCCTGGGTGGGATCGACGTTCAGAGAGAATCATCCACGCCTTGATGAATATTTAAATATTTATATGTTGAATACATGGTTAAGTTGAGTTCAAGCTTGGTTTTACCTGACGAAAAGGTTCTAGAGTTTAAGGCACGGCTCTTCAAAGTCGTGAGTGACCCCAACCGTTTGAAGATACTTGAGATACTGAGGAACGGCGACAACTGCCAGTGTGAGATCATACCCCTCATAGGTCAAAGCCAGCCAACGGTCTCCAGACACCTAAGGCTTCTCGAGGAATCGGGGCTGATAAGCTCCTCCAAAGATGGCACAAAGATATTTTACACCGTGGTGAACAAGCACGTCTACAAAATGATCGACGCCATCGACGAGAACATGATCGACCTGGTCAGCAGAGAGATCGTAAAAAAATATAGGTTATAACTGGTTCCTGGCTGTCCATTCACCTGAGTGCTTCGAGCAGCTCTTTCTCCGACGGCAGCTTCCCAGATATCTTCAGCTTTCCATCCACGACAAGGGCGGGTGTAACCATTACCCCATATTCTACAATTTTATTCAAATCATAGGCGTGGGTGACCTCCGCCTCGATGTTGTGCTTCGCCACGGCTTCCTTCACCATGGCTTCAAGTTTGCGGCATTTTGGGCAGCCTGATCCGAGTACCTCTATTTTCATCATTTCGTCATCACACAAGTAGCATTCCATATAGATAGCCCGCGATTACCCCGAAGCCCAGCATGTACACGGCATACATGAAGGTCTTCCTCGGCCCAACGATGGTGTTAACAACTAGTAAGGTTTGCAGCGATACGCCCGGGTCCACCAGGAGGTAGCTCATGAGGGGCCCTCTATGCATCCCCAGCTCAAGGAACATATTGGCGACCGGAACCTCCACGAGGGTCGGGAAATACGCGACGGTCCCAAAAAGCGCGGCCACTATGTTAGCCAGTATGGTGTTCTGGCCCGCGATGTTCGCTACTAGTTCCTGAGGTATCAATGGTTTGATTACTCCCGACACGAAGACTCCGAGGAGCAGCACGGGGAAGATCATCTTAATGAATCCATAGGTCTCATGCATCCATGAGCCTATCTCATCCCTCTCATAGTAGCGGTAAGCGAAGAACGCCGTAACCAACGAGAACACGCCCACCAACACAAGTTTCAGGGTCAGGTCAATGGGGGCCGTGCCAGCTACCATTATGAGTGTTAGAGCTGCGAAGAAGAGCAGAGATTGGTAGTTCTTCCGGCTTCCTTTCGTGCTTGTCTCCATGGTTGCGAAGCCTGTTCGTGCTTCCGGGTTCGCTACGTCTTTGAAGGTTAGTTCCATCGCCAGCCCGATGGCTATGGCCATGACTATCGAGATAACTAGTTTGATTACTGCGAACTCTGTGCCGAGTATTGACGCCGTTAGAGGTGTCGATAGCAGCGTTATACCTGGCCCCGCGAAGAGGAACGCGATGGCTGGCCCAAATCCTGCTCCCTTCTTCCATATGCCTGCGAAAAGGGGAAGAATTGTGCATGAGCAGACTTCGATTATTAATCCACTTGTAGAGGCGAAGATGTATGCTATGCCTTTTTTTACGGTGCCTCCTCCATCGCCCATGTATCTGAAGATTGTCTGGCTAGGTATGAGTGCGTTAAATGCTCCGGATAGGAAGAACGCGGGTATAAGGCATAACAGCACGTGGGCTGTCAGGTAGTCAACCAACGTGTCTATCCCTGACACGATCATTTCGTTGATGAGTGTGGACACCATGAGGTTTTCCTTCTTATGGTCGTGCTCACATTAGCTCCATGGGTTTTTGCCTCGGGGGCTTCCGCGGACATCACACATATCAAAGTATTCTAATATTTAAATATTGATATAGATTTTTTCCCAAAATTTAGTCTAACAGTGTCCTTCAACGATATAATACATATATACCATTATTCGAATATTGTAATATTAATATAAGTAGAATATTGGAAGTCGGTAAAATGAACTCAGATAAGTCTTCTTTTATCAGTGATCTGCTGTTTAAAGGACTCTTACTAGAAAACACGACTATCAAGGTACTGGATATATCTTCCTGCATCGCAGACACAAGCAGAATCAAATACATGGCTAAAATCCAGAGAAACCTGGAAGACATTCTACCCGTCTTGTTCTTGTCCACCTCAAACTCTAAGCTGACGAAAAAACCGCTGATACTCAGCTTCACAGTACAACAACATAACTTTATGCTAGGCCAAAACGGTGACCTCGCCGTAACCTATGTCAAAGACGAGGAAGAGATTGACTACATCAACTTCAAGATAATCGAACTTATCAACAAAGGAATAAAATTCAGCCTATCAAACCGCCTCAAACTCGAGGGCCTCGTCGAGAAGAAAAAGAAGCTAACACCGATGACCGTGTACGATCTATTTCCTAAGACTAATTGCAGGGAATGTGGAGAGGACAGCTGTTTCAATTATGCGGCCAAGATCATGGTAGGAAAAGCAGGTTACAGTATGTGCCCGTACCTTGGCGGCGCCACGATAAAAAGCGTCGTTACACCAATAGATTTAAAATGGAGGATAGAATTCGGGCGATAAAGCATCATGATACGCTTTTTTCGGGGGATTTTATCTCGTTTTCTGCGCAGTCGAAGCAGAGTTCCTTATTGACATTGCTCAGAAACTCTTTGCCACATGATCTACACTTTATCCGTATCAAATCTGACTTTTTTTTGCCTGCTTTCACCTGGTACTTATAATGAGCCAAACAATCACAAGACTTGGACATAGATTAAATGACCTACCAATAATATATCTAGGGTACAAATATTAAAATATCTAACTATTGAAGTAGTTGAATATCAAGTGGTTTCCCATGGGTTCAATGTTAACCGTAAAAAGAAGTGCCGTCGTATTATCGGTAATAATCGTCGCGTCACTGGCACTGATAACACAAAACTGGTTCATCAAACCTGAAAAAGAACAAGACATAGCCGATGCAACCCTTAAACTACCCAACTTTGAATTAAAAGACACGGATGGTGAGACGTTCTGCCTTTCTTCCAGGAGAGAGACACCTGTTTTACTGCACTTCATGACTATAGGGTGCGGAGGACAATATGCAGAGATAAATGATTACCAGATAAGGCAACTCCTCCATATCTGCGACGAATACTGCACAGAAAACGGGTTAGACATAGTGACAATAACGGTAACGTCGTGCACAACAAGCGACCTAAAATCCTTAAAAAACAAATACAACATAACGTGGGTCATTGGAAACGATTATGACGATAACAAACTAGACATAATCGAGGCTTACAAAGAGTACGAACTATACGATGGCACAATCATAATAGGGACCAGCGGTAACCGGTTTCACGAGATATTCAGAGAAAAAGTATCGTCAGATACTCTGATCGAGAAATTGAAGGAAATCACGTGAACAATATGAATCTGATTGAAGCTTTTAGTCTATTCATGTATGGAGCAATCACGTTTGCGTCTCCATGTTCTCTAGGCTTAATCATAGCGTATCTCTCTTTCATTCTAGGCGCCGATAACACTAGAGAAGAAGGCGCTTTGGTAGGCGCGTCTTTCACGCTGGCCATGACCCTCACCTTCTTTATCATCGGGGTTTTGATTGCGTCGCTGGTCCCCGTAAACCTAAGTTCAAAGATACCTTACATCCTAACGGGTATCATGCTGATATTATTTGGCCTAAACACGTACGGCGTATTCGACCGATATCGGTTAATCAACGATTCAATATCCGCCTTCGATAACGCCGTCAGTCAATCAAGAACGAAGGTATTGAAAAAAGTGGCCTCTAAAGGAATTTTCTTGCCAAGCTTCACATTAGGCGTAGTGATTAGTATCGCTCTTGGACCCTGTAGCTTGGCTATAGTATTGCCCGCGATCATGGCGTCCCTGTTCACTGCTGCAACACCGTTTCACGCTGGACTGATTCTTGCTGTGTTTGGCCTTGGACATGCAGCACCGGTGGCTGTGCTATGCGTATTGGTGACCCAAGCAAGGACGATGTTTGCCAGTACCTTGATTAAGAGAGGAGAAATTTTGTCAAAGCTGATAGGGGCAGGACTTTTCGTGTTTGGCTTATACCTTCTCTACTCGAATTCATTATGACCCTTTATGAGAAAAATTATCTCTGTTGGGTTCCAGCTCTTGTCGTGGCTATTACATGGTTTTCTTTTTATTTCATGCTGGTATGGGGTTCATGATGTTCAGCTTCGTGGACGCCTTCAGGGACAGCGGGACGGCCAAGAAGGTGGTGAGGCTCATCGAGGAGCTGGCCAGCGACGGCAGAAAGTACCGGATCGTCCACGTCTGCGGCACCCACGAGGACACCATCACCAAGTACGGCGTCCGCAGCATGCTCCCCAGAAACGTCGAGGTACTCATGGGCCCCGGCTGCCCCGTCTGCACCGTCCCCCCCAACAGGATCGACTACGCCATCAGACTCGCCGAGCAGGGCCACACAGTCACCACCTACGGCGACATGATACGGGTCCCAGCCGGCCTAGGCAGCCTCCAGGACGCCAAGGCCCGCGGCCACGACGTACGCATCGTCTACAGCATCCACGACGCCGTCAAGATGGCCCAGAAGACAGACCGACAAGTCATCCACTTCGCCGTAGGCTTCGAGACCACCGCCCCCACCACCGCATCAGAGCTCGCCGCCGGCCCCCCGCCCAACTTCAGCGTCTACAGCGCCCACCTCCTCATACCCCCCGCCATGATGGCCCTCATGGAGATGGGCGTCACCCAGGTGGACGGCTTCATAGACCCCGGCCACGTATCCACCATCATCGGCGAGGAAGGGTACCGGCAGGTAGCCGAGAAGTACAAGGTGCCCCAGGTCATCGCCGGCTTCGAGCCCCTCGACGTCCTCATGAGCGTAGCCATGATACTGAAGCAGATAAAGGAGGGCCGCGGCGAGATCGAGAACAGCTACAGGAGGGCGGTGAAGCCAGAGGGGGCGCCCCGGGCCCTCCGGCTGCTGGAGCAGGTGTTCGAGCCCGAGGACGCCCCCTGGAGGGGCATCGGAGTAATCCCCAAGTCGGGGCTCAAGGTCAGGAACGAGTACGCTGACCACGACGCCGCCAAACGGTTCCACGTCGAGACCGAGGCCAGCTACGAGATGCCCCACGGCTGCAGGTGCGGCGACGTCCTCCGCGCCATAATCTACCCCTGGGAGTGCCCCCTCTTCAACGAGACATGCACCCCAGAAAGCCCCGTCGGCCCCTGCATGGTCAGCCACGAGGGAAGCTGCTACATATCAGCCCGCTACGGAGTCGAGGACCTCCAATGATCCGCGCCCACCTCCTCATCAGGGGCCGGGTGCAGGGCGTCGGCTACAGGGCCAACGCCAGACGCGTAGCCAACCAGCTCAACCTCAAAGGCTGGATAAGGAACACGCCCAACGGCGACGTCGAGGCCGTGGTCGAGGGCAGCGAGGAGACGGTCGACCGCCTCATACAATGGTGCCACCGAGGCCCCACCGGCGCCCACGTCACAGAGGTCCGCGTCGAGAAAGAGGAGGCGACCGGCGTGTTCCTCGGGTTCACGGTGAGGCGCACCTGGCCATGACCAGCTACTCCTCCGGCCTCGTCGGCTCAGCAACCAACGCATAGATGATGGCGACGGTGACGACCTCAATGACTACCCCGATGTAGTATGGGTAGGCCCTGTTGACCTCGTATAGATACCCGAAGACGGTGGCCGCGGGCACCATGGCCAGGCTCCTCAGGGTGCCCATGAGACCCAGAATCCTGCCCCGCCTGTCCCGGGGAATGATGTCCGCCCTCAACGCCATCAGCGCGGGGAAGAAGAACGCCGTGCTCACCCTGAACGAGATGTCCACCAGCGCCATTTGTGTGAATCCCCTGGCGGCCATGAACGCCAGGAGGGCTGGAGTCGAGAAGAGGTATGCCAACAGCATGGAGCGCCTCCTCCCTATCCTGTCCACGATCTTCCCCGCGGGGTAGCCCACCAGTATCAACGCGACTGACCCTATGGTGTATATGAGGCCCCACTCCATGCCGGTGACGCCCACCACGTCGTAGGCGTAGAGGGAGTAGAAGGTGTCGAAGAGGGGGAACTCCAAGCTAATGAGCAGGTAGACGAGGGTGACGTACCTGACGTCGCGTCCCATCCCCCGCCACGCCTCCCATATTGACCCGAAGGACTCCCTGAACGAGGCCACGAGCTCCTGCTGGCCGAGGCCCTCGCCCTCCCCCAGTGTCTCCTTGAGGAACCTCCAACGTATCGCGGCGATCGTAATCACGCATACGAAAACGAGGACATAGACCAGCCTCATACCGGGGACCAGGTGGTACTTCTCGACCATGTAGCCGGATATGATGGGCCCGATGAAGGCGGGGATGCCTGGCATGATCCAGATGAGGGAGTACCCGACGCCGCGTTTCCCGGGGGGGAGGCTGTCGGCCTCGATGGCCTCCAGGGCGGGCTGGTATATGTGGCTGAGGCTGGAGACGACCACCGCCACCATGATGACCCTCCAGTCCCACGCGAAGATGTAGAACGCGTAGCTGAGGGCGGCGCCGAAGGTGAACACCGCTATCACGTTGCGGCGCCCATACCTGTCCGCGATGTAGGCCCCCGGTATCCTGATGAACGCCAGGATGACGTAGCCCACCGAGGTCATGAGCCCCAGGACCAGGGGGGACGCCCCCAGCTCCCGGATGTAGGGGCTCCGGAAGGGGCCGAAGAGGCCGCTGGTGAAGCCGAAGACCATGTAGCTCACCATGAGCACAAGTAGGTTACCCCGGAGGAACCCCAGCTCCTCCTTGACCCTTCTAAGCATCGGTCGCACCCCTTGAGGGGAAGAACTATGGCGAACCCAAATAAAAATGGGTTCGACGCCCGGGCCTCTACACGTTCCTGGGCTCGGATATGAAGAGCGCCGGCAGCATCGATACCAGCGTCACTGCCGCGATGTACGTGAACCCCCAACCGAAGCCGAAGAACTCCACGATGTACCCGAACACGACGCTGGACACCGAGGCCAGGGTGAACCCTATGGAGAAGTAGAACCCGAAGATCTGGTCCAGCTGGCTGCGGGGCACAGAGTCGGATAACACGCTCTGGACGATGACCGTCTGGACGAGGAACCCTATCATGAAGAGCACCGCGGCGAGGAGCCACACGTTCTCCACGAACTGGAGGAGGAAGTAGAGGACGCTTGAGGAAGCCATGACGCCTAGTATGAGGGGCTTCCTGTTCACCCTGTCGCTGAGGTACCCCCAGAAGAAGGGCCCCAGGACGCCGCCGAAGAGCATTATGGAGTACAGCAGGCTTGAGGTCTCGGCCGTTATCCCCAGCACGTTGATGAAGTATAGGGGGAGGAACGTCCTAACCCCCATCCTGAACGCCATGACGCTCCTCAGAAGGCTTATGGCCATCACGTTGCGGCTGCGCAGCGCCTCTCTGAGCCTCCGCCAGCTGAAGGCGTCCCGCGTCTTGGCCTCCGCGGACTCCCCTCCCCTCACGAGGAAGATGAGTATCAGCGAGGCGACGAGGGCGGGGACGGAAAGCACGCCCAGGGTGGTCCTCCACCCCAGCCTGATTATCAGGTAAGCAGCCAGGAGGGGCGTGAACGAGAAGGCCAGCGAGGGCACCGACTGGTTGAGCCCCAGCATCCTCCCCCGCCTGGAGGGCTCGGTCACCGTCGTTATGAGGGACGCGCCCACGGGGTGCTGGGTGCTGCTCCCCACCCCGCCCAGCACGCTGAGGACGAGGAACTGGTAGAACCCGCTGCTGACGCTGATGCCTATGTTCATCACGGAGTTCACGAGGTTACCGGCGCCTATGAGGACGCGGCCCGGGAACCACCGCCTGAGGAACCCCACGAACATCTGAGGGAACCCCGCGGCGAGGGTGGACGCCGACCGCAGCAGCCCGAGCTGGCTGTAGCTGAGATCGAACTCCTCCATGATGTCAGGGTAGAGTATGGGGAGGCCGCCGCTCACCATGTGGTTCAGCGTGTGCAGCAGCACCACCATCCCCACGAGCAGCCGGTTACCCCTCTCCACCTGTTCCCCCGTTTCGCTCAAAGATATCACTCCATTGACGCCCGACACCAATATTACTTTTTTCTCGGCGCCCCGCGTCGCCCCGAAAAAGCCTGCCCCGAGTATGGCAGGGATACCCAAATAAATACCCGTCACGTCACCTCAATGACAGGAATCGGTGAACGAGTTGGACGTTTTGAGGGAGCACCTAGTCAAATCGTTGAGGGGCGGTCAGGCCTTCGTGCCCTACGAGAAGGCCCTGGAGGGGGTCAGGCCGGAGCTCAGGAACGTCAGGCCGGACGAGGCGCTGCACTCCGTCTACGAGGAGCTCTACCACATGACGGTGGCCCAGGAGGACCTCCTCTACTACGCCATAGAAGACGTGTGGGACTCCCCGGAGTGGCCGGAGGGCTTCTGGCCCGAGCCGGGTCACACGGCGACGGACGAGGAGTGGAACCAGACCGTGGAAAAGTTCTTCGGCGACATGGACAAGGCCGTGAAGCTGGTCATGGACCCGGACATAGACCTGTTGTCCCTCGTCCCCGGGTCCACAGCGTACACCTACCTCCGCGAGATCACGGTGATCATCGAGCACAACGCCTACCACCTCGGCAAGATACTGGACATAAGGAAGACGCTGGGCAACTGGAAGTAGTAACCCGGTTCGCGTATGGGTATTCAGCCTCGCGGCCAACGAGGTAAAGAAGCTTAGACCACTTCCCCGAGGGCCCCGAGCATCTCGTCGATGTACCCCTCAGGCATCCAGCCCATGTTGCCTATCCTGAAGGTTCTCTCCTTCAACGCGCCGTAGCCCTGAGCTAGCTCATAGCCCCTGCCCCGCATCGCCCTGTAGACGTCGGGGCCACTCATGCCTTTCGGCGCCGTGACGCAGCTAACGGTGGGGCTCTCGTAGCCCTTCAATGGGTAGGTGCTGAGCCCAGCCTCCTCGACGCCGGACCTTATCATCTTGTTCCTCTTCCTGTAGAGGTCGAAGTACCACTCCCTTCCGCCGCGGTCCTCGATCATCTTGAGCGCCGCGTTCATCCCCGCCACCTGGGGGATGCAGCTGGTCATGGGGGTGCCCTTCCTGTTCACGTGGCTCTTCTCCCACACCTTCAGGTCGAAGTACCATCCCTTGCCGGGCATCTCCGCGGACACGTCCAGGGCCCGCCTGCTCACGCTGCCCACGCCGAGCCCCGGCGGGACCCCGAAGCACTTCTGGCTGCTGCTGAAGCATATGTCGATGCCCCACTCGTCGGCCTTGAGCTCGGTGCCTCCCATGCTGCTCACGGCGTCCACGAAGACGAGCTTGCCGTGCCTCCTGCAGACCTCCGTGAGGGCGGGGAGGTCGTTGATGAGGCCCACGCTGGTCTCGTTGTGGGTGATGGCCACCGCCTCCGCGTCGGGCTCCGCCTCGATGGCGGCCTCGATCATCTCGGGCTGCACCGGCTCGCCGAGCTCAGTCACCAATGCGACCACGTCCCTCCCGTTGGCCCTCGCCACCTGGGCGTACCTCTCCCCGAAGCTGCCGTTCACGCACACGATCATCTTCTCCTCTACGCAGTTCCTGACGCTGGCCTCCATGAAGCCGGTGCCGGTGGCGCTGAACAGGAACACCGGGTTCCTGGTCTCGATGAAGCCCTGGAGCATCTCCACCGTCTCGAAGTGGAGGTCTATGTACTCCCCGCTCCTGTGGCTCATCATCTGCATCCCCATGGCCTCCAGCACCTCGGGGTAGCAGGCGACCGGCCCCACCGTGAACAACTTCATTCCCATGGCTTGGTCTAACGTCGATGAGGATAAAAACATGTACCCGGATGAGAGGGTATGGAGCAAGGGAAGCCAGAGGGCGACGAAGCGACTCAGCAGGTGATCGCCATACTCAGGGAGGCGGGGAGGCCTCTCAGCACCCGCGAGATACAGGCGGAGACCCAGAAGCGCCTCGTCCGCTGCCCCGACGCCACCATAGTCTTCCTGAACAGGCTGCGGCAGAGGGGGGTCATCCACGGCGAACGCAGCAAGGAGTTCCGCGGCTGGGTCTGGTGGGTCGACTAGATCCAGCTGAAGGTCCGCCCGCACTCCTCCAGCAGCGTCACCAGCTCGCCGTAGCTGATCGCCTCAACCTCCTCGATGGGTGAGTCGAACTCGTCCTGGATCGTGTAGAGGCTGGCGAAGCCGAGCCTCTCGAGGGTCTCGGGCCTGGAGACGTGGTGTGTCCCCCGCCCGAGGAAGATCACCGCCACCTCGTCCCCGTCCCTGTGCATCTCCTCGGCAAGCCTGAACGCGGTGTCGGCGTGGGCCCTGCTGATCAAAACAAGAGTCTTCACGTCTTCACCTCAGTAGCTCGTTATCACGCTGCACCTCTTCGCCATCTCCGCCAGCTCGTCGAAGTCTATGCCTGTCACGTCCAGCGTCGGCTCCAGGTCCTCCATGGTGTAGCCCCTCTCCGTGAGGGACTCCTCAAGCACGTATATCCCCGCCAGCTGCGACATGACTTCCAGGTAGTCCCTCAGGCTGTTCTTGTACAGTGCCTCGGGCATCAGTATCTCTACGCCGTCGTCCGCGAACACCAGCAGCGGCGGGTAGTCCATCCCCAGCATGGCCGCCGAGAGCCGGAGCCCCTCCTCGACCCTGGCGCCCGGTATCAGCCGCTTCCTCATGATCAGCATCGCGTCCCCCATGCACTCACCCCAGGAACAGCGTCCTGTCGCACTCCTCCATGAGGGAAACCACCTCAGCCAGGCTCGTGAACCTTGCCCCCTCTACTAGGTCCTCCTCCTCGATCCCGCTGTACTGGCCCGCCGTTATACACGCCAGCATCTCGGCGCCGAGGCCCTCCACCGCGCCGGGCTCCGCCAGCAGCTTCACCGACTCCTCGTTGAAGAACACCTTCACCGTGTGCCCCTTCTCATGGGCGGCCGAGGCCAGCCCTAGCATATGCCTCAGCATCCTCGGGTTAGATATGATTATCAGGAAACGCAAACGACGATCGCCGTAATGTTACGTGCTCCGGGGCTTAACGGTTTCCCCGTGTTCGAAGCCCAGGAACACCGAGCATGGACTGTTCAAAAGTCTGGTGGATGCCAACCAAGTTAGTTTATTTCATCTCTCTGCCTAAGACATGATCGTTAATTTTATATAAAAATTAATTAAGGGATTATTTAGTACCAGGACAAAACCTGAAAGTCCAAGCATAGTATAGTACTAGAACATTACCTGTAGGCTTTTTTCCTTGACCCGATGTAGTGAATTGAAATAGTCTTCTCACTCCACTCCACCGAGTATACCAACCTAATATCTCCGACCCTGAGCCTATAGACACTGCCATATCCCTCCAGTTTCCGAACATCAAAGCCCTTAACTGGAACAGGGTCGCTCTTCATAACCCTCAAAGCCTCTCTGATCTGAGCGCGAGTTGTCTCAGGCAGTCCCTCTATTTTCCTCAGTTGTTTTCGTTTAACTCGAAGGGTGAACAAGCCTTCATCCTAGCGCCTTGAATAACTCATCTTCTGATGCGTACTCGTCTTCAGATAGAATTGCGGCTTCCTCTTCCGGGTCTGCTTTGTCTAGAGGCACGATTTTATCCACAAGAGTCTGGTAAAGTAACCGTAGTTCCTGTAACTCTTTCAGAATAGATTGAAGCGCCTGATCTTCCATATCTAAAAGGTTTGTCTAGTTCTAATTAAACCTGATTATACTCCACATTTCTTTCTGATGTGTCAAGAGCATGTTCAGGAGATCTTATTGGGAATTGTAAATCTGAGGCATTTCATAAGCTTGTTTACGCTGGTGGGTTGAATATCGCCTCGAATACATCTGGCACAGTCGAGTACTACCACGTGGATCATCTGGGCTCGACGCGGCTCAAGACCAACTCTATAGAAGGCGTCATCTACGAGTCCAACTACGAGCCCTCCAGCCCAGGCTAAGGTGAATCAGATCTAATAGTTTAGGAACACCAGCAAACGTGAGAAACAGACTGGACTTACGTATTATAGGGCATATTGTAACGAACTAGAAATAGATAGATTTTATTCTACTTAGTACGTCTCGGGCTCGATCCCCGGTATCCGCGAGAAGTGACGCGTGTTCCTGGTCAGCACCTCGCTGCAGCCCCTCTGTATCCCGATACACGACGTGAAAACATCCATCACGTCCATGGGCTCCCCGCCCCTGTAGAGCTCGGCCATCACCTTGGCCGAAGCCTTGGCGCCGTCCTCCCCCAGAGGAAGCACCTCAAGCCGCTCGACCAGCCTCTCCGCCTCCGCGGCCCTCCTCTCCGGGTCACTGGCGGCGTTGTAGACACCGAAGAACAGCTCGTAGACGTTCACGGCAGTCGTCGCGGCTCCCTTGAGCATCCCAGCCGCCTCCACAGCGCCGGGGTCACCGCGGAGCAGGTCCACGAGGAAGCAGGTGTCAAGAAGCTTCAACGCGGCGCCTCACCGACTCGTTCAACGCGGCCCTCGCCTCTGACATGCCCCTCCTGATGGCCATGTACTCGTCGTCGGGTAGGTCCGCCCAGAGGCCTGCGCACTCCACGAGGCTCCCCCTCTCGGCCAGCCTCCGCACTGCGTCCGAGAAGCTCTCCCCGTCCAGCCTCAGCCGGGACAGCATCTTGTACACCTCCTCCGTTAGGGATATGTTCTTGGATGGCACACATACACATATGAGTACACATAGTTAAAGGTGGCGGACGCCGAAAACAACGTCCCGCGCCGAGACCACCGGGAGGACCAGTTAATCCACCTCGATTAAGGTAACCATAGGCTTAAAATCGGGTGACTCGTACTCGGCGTCCTCGTCCTCAAGATACAGCGTTATGGCTTCTTTTAGGTTATACAAGGCCTCCTCGACGGATTCTCCCTGACTTGCGATATCCAGCTCAGGGCAAAGAGCCACGTATATCCCGTTTTCTTTGTTGATCACAGATGAGAACTGGCGTGTCATCACTACATGTTAAAGACGTGTCGAATATAGACTTTGTTTATCAACGCAGTCAGGAAAAATCTAGGTGCTGAGAGTTACATAAAGGAAGCCAGCACACAGTTAAGAGCGAGGGCCCGACGGGGCTCTACTACTTCGGCGCCCGCTACTATGACCCCGTGACGGGCAGGTTCACCACCCGTGACACCGTGTTCGACGCCTTAGAACACCGGACGCGGGGTGTTCAAAAGCCTAGGATTATATCCCCTCCGAGAGGCTCTATGATCGATTGAAATGACTGTGCCAGTCATGTCCGTGTCCCTGGACACCCGGAAGCTCACGTCCTTCGCCCTAGTGGCCTTCATGGTAGGCGGACTCCTGGGCGGGTTCCTCTGGAACTTCGGCGGCGTATACGTGCCGACCTTGGACAGCCTCACAGGCTTCGGCTCCATGAGGCAGTTCGGCAGCGTGGAACAGCTGAAGACGTACCTAGAGGACAGGGGAGAATCCTATCCCGTATGGTCTCTGAGAGGCGGGGCCGTCTTCGAGATTACACCGTCATCTCTCTCAGCGGCCGACGCAGCCGTGTCAGCCGCTCAGGCAGCTAACGCCGCCTCGGAGGCCAAGAGTGCGGCCAGCGGCCTATCCGGCCTCGGCTTTAACCTAGACTACTCGGGCACCAACATACAGGTGGAGGGCGTCGACGAGGCCGACATCGTGAAGACTGACGGAGGCTACATCTACATCGCCAAAGGCAAGACGGTGCTCATAGTCAAGGCGTACCCCGCCGAGGAGGCGCAGCTGTTGACCAAGATCGACGTCGGCCTCACGGTGCAGGACCTATACGTGGCGGGCAACAAGCTCGTCGTCTTCAGCTACGTCGAGCCCTACACGGTCTTCTACGACGTGGTGATGCCCGAGTACGAGAACGAGAAGCCCAAGACCAGGGTAGAGGTCTACGACATCCGGGACCGCTCATCGCCGGAGCTGGAGAGGGCGCTCACCATAGACGGCCTGTACTTCAACAGCCGCCTCATCGGCGACCACGTCTACTTCATAGTCACCAACCCCGCGTACATCGACGAGGACACCGCGGTGCTCCCCACCATACGTGAGGGCAAGACGTGGTGCGTCGTAGAGGCCGAGGACGTCTGGTACCCCAACATAACCCGGGGCCGGCTCAGCTACCACACCATAACCGCACTCAACGTGCAGGACCCGGACGCGGAGGTGACGGCAGAGACCTTCCTCCTCGACGCGGGGACCAGCCTCTACGTCAGCCTGGAGAACTTCTACATCGTCAGCTACAACTGGAGCGAGGGCAGCGTCATCACCAAGATTGGCATCGGCGACGGAGGCATCACCTTCAGGGCCAACGGCACCGTGCCCGGCTACGTCCTCAACCAGTTCAGCATGGACGAGCACGACGGATACTTCAGGATAGCCACCACCAGCAACAACTGGCGCAGAAGCGGAGGCAACAACGTCTACGTCCTCGACGAGGCGCTCAACACGGTTGGATCACTCGAAGGGCTGGCCCCCGGAGAGGAGATATACAGCGCCCGGTTCATGGGCGACCGCTGCTACCTGGTCACATTCAAGAAGGTGGACCCCCTCTTCGCCATAGACCTCAGCGACCCAGAGAACCCGGCGGTGCTGGGCAAGCTCAAGATACCCGGCTACAGCGACTACCTCCACCCCTACGACGAGGACACCCTCATAGGCGTCGGCAAGGAGACCGAGGAGGCAAAGGAAGGCGACTTCGCCTGGTACCAGGGCATAAAGATAAGCCTCTTCGACGTCAGCGACGTCGAGAACCCCCGTGAGCTCGCCAAGGTAGAGATAGGTGACAGGGGCAGCGACAGCCCGGCGCTGTACGACCACCACGCCTTCCTCTTCAGCAGGGCCAGGAACCTGCTGGTCATCCCCATACTGGAGGCCCAGATAGACGAGGACGACTTCGCCGGAGTGGTCCCCCTCAACTTCTACGGCGACTTCGTCTATCAGGGCGCCTACGTCTTCGACATAAGCCGCGACGGCATAGAGCTCCGCGGCAGGGTGACCCACATAGACGACGACAGCCTCCTACGGAGCGGCTACTGGTTCGACTCCGAGTACGCGGTGGAGCGCAGCCTCTACATCGAGGACAACCTGTACACCATAAGCCAGGGCAGGATGAAGATAAACGACCTCGGCACCCTCGAAGAGGTGACCACCGTAGAGCTGGGTGACCCGTGATGGCGCAGGGGAAACGCATCTACGGGAAGACCCTGGACGTGTACCTCTGCATCCTCACCGCGGACGGGGGCAAAGGCGTCAGGGAGATCTGGCGTGAGCTGGGCTTCAGCAGCCCCAGCCTCGCCCAGTACCACGTCAACAAGCTCCTCGACCTCAGCCTCATCGAGACCGACTTCGACGGCAAGTACATCGTCAACGACCAGGAGAGCATCGAGGCGCTCCGCAGCTTCCTGCTGCTCCGCGGCATGCTCATCCCCAGGCTCACCATATACTCCGCCCTCCTCATGGGGCTCATGGTTAGCTACGTCACCTACTGGCCTTGGAGGGGCGACTTCAGGGACCTCACGGTGATGTTCATCAGCCTCTTCAGCGCGGCGGCATTCCTATTCGAGGCGGTGAAGCAGTACCGCGGCCTAGAGTTCATGAAGAAGACGGAGTAGCCTCTCCCCTTCTCCCTGAAGCAGACGTACGAGGCAAGCGCGAACCCTGTGCATTAAAAGCTCATATCAGGGCCTTCAGCTGGGACAGGACGCTCTGCCCCGCCATGTGCCAGTATATCCGCCTCTTCAGCTCGTTACTGGACAGTACCCCCCTGATCTTCCTCGGCCAGGACCCGTAGAAGCTGCGGTAGCACGTGTAGAGCTCCTCCTGCACCTCCTCCCGGGTGAGGGCGTCGGTGCCCATGACTGCGTGGGCCATGTCGTAGTTGAACAGGTTGTCGTCCTCGATCCAGCCCCGGGCCTTGGCGTCGTCGTAGACGTCGGTGCCGGGGAACGGCGTCAGCGCCGTGTATATCACGAAGTCGGGGTCCAGCTCAGCGACGAAGCCCCTCAGCCGCGCTATCGACGCGTGGGTGTCCTCTCTGGCACCGATGATGAACATGGCGTGGGTGAAGATGTCGTTGGCCTTCAGCAGCTTGACCGCCTCGAAGGCCATGCTGGGCTCTATGCCCTTCCTGTATCGCTCCAGCGTCCCGGGGCTGGGGCTCTCCAGCCCCATCATGACCCACTGTAGCCCTGACTCCCTCATCCTGGGCAGCGAGTCCTTGACGTCTATGACGTCGTCGCACCTCATCTGGATGAACCACATGAGGTCGTCGCCCACGTCCCTCTTCAGAAGCTCGTCGGCGAGCTGTTTCCCCCTGCCTCCGGCCCCGAAGTTGTCGTCGGTGAGCCAGATGAACCTGGCGCCGAACTCGTTGTATATGTACTCCATCTCGTCGGCTACCCGCGCCGGGTTCTTGAGCCTCCACGTGCCGCACCAGTGCCTCCACTGGCTGCAGAAGGTGCACCTGTGGGAGCAGCCCCTGCCGCCTTCCACGAGGGCGTAGGGCGCGTCCTTGCCTGCCATGGCTGAGAAGTGGTACCTGTCAACGGTGTCCCGCACCAGGTGGTACCCGGGGAACGGGAGGGTGTTCAGGTCCTCGATGAGGGGCCGGTCAGGGTTCACGCGGATCGCGTCGCCGTCCCTGTAGGTGAGCCCCTCGACTTCTGATAGAGGCGAGCCTTCGATCCTCGCCCTCACGAGCTCCGTGAACGTGACCTCGCCTTCGCCCCTCACGACGGCGTCTATCTCGGGGAACGCCTCCATGGACTCCCGGGCTAGCGACGAGAAGTGGATGCCGCCCGTGACGGTATAGGCGTCGGGCGCCGCCTTCTTCGCCAGCTGGAGGGTCCTCGCGGTCTGGTATGTGTTGCAGGTGGCGAGGCTGCTTGAGGCGACTACGTCGGGCTCCGACGCCTCTATGCGCCTGCTCAGCTCTTCCCACTCCACCCGCTTGGCGTTGCAGTCGAGGACCTCCACCTCCACTTCCGGGAGCTCGCGCTCCAGGTAGGCGCCCAGCTGGATGATGCCGTAGGGCGGCGGCAGGTACTCGCCCATGATGAACCATACGTCCCTCGGGGGCTCTACTAGGAGGACCTTCATCGTATCGAATGTGACTTGGCTGCCCGGGGATTTAACTCCCATGATCAAATGAAAAATAGCTGTACCGAGAACATCTAGGCATGGAGGTAGTGGTGGAGCACGCCGACCCGGGGAGGGACGCGGAGAGGATCAGCGCGCTCATCGGCGTCTGCAGGGAGGAGAGGCGGACGACGCTGAACGCGTTCACCCCAGAGCAGGAGGCGGCGTACCTCAGGGACATGCCTGACCGGGAGGCGGTCTTCGTCGCCTACGTCGGCGGCGAGTTCGCGGGGTTCGCGGGCATCGCTCCGCGGTGGGCGTACAGCGAGAGGATGCGGCACTGCGGCGAGTGCGGCACATGGGTGATGCCCCTGCACCGCGGTAAGGGGGTGGGCAGGGCGATGTGGGAGAGAGGCATCCTTCCGTGGTGCCGCGAGCAGGGGTTCACCCACATAGGCGCCTTCGTGATGGCGCACAACCTCGGCAGCGTCGCGTTCTACGAGAGGATGGGCTTCCACGTCTGCGGCTACCACAGGAAGGTCGTGGACTGGGACGGGGAGCCTCTCGACGCAGTGGAGATCGAGCGCCTCCTCGAATAGATTTTATTCGGCGACCCGGTGACCTATGCCTGGTGTATCCAATGGGGGATAGCCTTCCGATCCGGACAAGCGTCGAGGCACAGGCTCTACCATGAGCTCAACGCCGAACGCTACGAGCTCGGGAAGACCGGCAAGATCCTCTTCGACCATCCAGAAGGTACCCACGACGACCGCTTCTGGGCCCTAGCCCTCGCAGCCTACGCCGCTGATCAAATACAGCCAATGAGCGGTCCTATCGCAAGAACAATATAACAAGCGCATCACCGCTTAAACTTACAAGAAAAAAGGGTCGAAGATTTATACATTAAGTCCCCGTTGACGAGTGCATTATTTTAAGCAGAGGACAGTTCTCAATTGTCTCCTTAATTTTTTTAATGTCACCAGTGAATAATTCAGCACTTTTTTCACGGGGTAATTTGGCGGTAAAGCCAGGATTCGATAATCTCCAGGATTCAAGAAAAGCAACGTGAGGACAATGCGCACGAATTGGACACTCAAAACAGAATAACTGATTAACGGTAGTCAAACCATACACCAATAATGAGAGGTGTTAATCCCATTTAACGTTTACACATGCGACGGGGAATGGCCTTTATCTTTGATTTTTCGGGGGGCGCACGTCCTCTTATGGCTCGAAGAATTTTTCTGCAAGTAATTTAGCACCGACCCACAAGAAACATTGAGTAAAAAGAGTTTCTTCACGAAGTATTCTGATAAAACATATGAATGGTATCTTATGTGAATCTGGAGAATTTACATTATCAATCCAATGAATATGCTCACTGTCATACCAAAATAATCCGTGTGAAAAAGCATTTCGTAATGAGCCGTGCTTGAAGAGATTTTTTTCTAGATAGGGTACAGATGCTTGAGAGTATTTTCTAAGCATCTCAAGTAATCTCACTGGTGAAGTATCCTCAACCGACTTGTCCCATTGTCTTCCCCTTTTTGTTTTAAGAGCCATTGTAGTTATCGTCTTTTTGAGCACATTAAGATTGGATTCATACGCTTGGATTAAGACAAAAGCGAATGTTGATAGGTAAACGTAAGGCAAATCTTCGTCATTGAGCATACTTTGTGATATTGAAACTAGATGTTTTGATCCCCCACTAGAAGCAGCGATTCGAGAGAGCATATTCCCAGCTCGATATATTTTGTCTTGGTCTTCGAGGGTTTTCATAAAATGTCCATACGAACGTTCTTCATCGGGAGTCATAAACTTACTCAGGCCCACGTTGATGTGCTTATGAGTTCGCATATCTCTATAGAATTGCTCAAGATTATCCGCAATCTCATGCCACCGACTTCTCTCGTTGGCCTTCATTATGCCCCAATCTTGTGGACGGCCCCACCCACGATTTCGTAGCATTAATTTTCTCCTCACTCGCGCGCAGGCAGATTCAATAATTATGAGTTTTTGAACCAATGAGATATTTTTCAGCTAGGCCACTGCTCCCACTCCCAAGGGAATCCAACTCAAGACTCATACGACTGTAGTCAACAGACGAAAA